>Ga0208595_1000077_pt1 | contig 33158 bp, 39 predicted proteins | sample LakMenEpi28Jun11_FD_150742 | JGI IMG/M metagenome (GOLD analysis project Ga0208595, IMG submission 150742) | Freshwater microbial communities from Lake Mendota, WI - 28JUN2011 deep hole epilimnion (SPAdes) | ecosystem: Environmental > Aquatic > Freshwater > Lake > Epilimnion/Euphotic zone ...
CAAGGCCCGGGAACGTATTCACCGGATCATGGCTGATATCCGATTACTAGCGATTCCAGCTTCACGGAGTCGAGTTGCAGACTCCGATCCGAACTGAGAACGGTTTTGTAGATTCGCTCCTGGTCACCCAGTGGCTGCTCTCTGTACCGTCCATTGTAGCACGTGTGTGGCCCAAGGCGTAAGGGCCGTGATGATTTGACGTCATCCCCACCTTCCTCACAGTTTACACTGGCAGTCTTGTTAGAGTTCCCGACATGACTCGCTGGCAACTAACAACAGGGGTTGCGCTCGTTATAGGACTTAACCTGACACCTCACGGCACGAGCTGACGACAACCATGCAGCACCTTGTAATTTGTCTTGCGAAAGATCTGTTTCCAAATCGGTCAAACTACATTTAAGCCTTGGTAAGGTTCCTCGCGTATCATCGAATTAAACCACATGCTCCACCGCTTGTGCGGGCCCCCGTCAATTCCTTTGAGTTTCACACTTGCGTGCGTACTCCCCAGGTGGGATACTTATCACTTTCGCTTAGCCACTCAGATTGCTCCGAACAGCTAGTATCCATCGTTTACGGCGTGGACTACCAGGGTATCTAATCCTGTTCGCTCCCCACGCTTTCGTCCATCAGCGTCAATATATTAGTAGTAACCTGCCTTCGCAATTGGTATTCCATGTAATCTCTAAGCATTTCACCGCTACACTACATATTCTAGTTACTTCCTAATAATTCAAGCCAAACAGTATCAATGGCCGTTCCATCGTTGAGCGATGGGCTTTCACCACTGACTTATTTGGCCGCCTACGGACCCTTTAAACCCAATGATTCCGGATAACGCTTGCATCCTCCGTATTACCGCGGCTGCTGGCACGGAGTTAGCCGATGCTTATTCATACAGTACCGTCAAGTCTCTACACGTAGAGGTGTTTCTTCCTGTATAAAAGCAGTTTACAATCCATAGGACCGTCTTCCTGCACGCGGCATGGCTGGATCAGGCTTGCGCCCATTGTCCAATATTCCTCACTGCTGCCTCCCGTAGGAGTCTGGTCCGTGTCTCAGTACCAGTGTGGGGGATCTCCCTCTCAGGACCCCTACCCATCGTAGCCATGGTAAGCCGTTACCTTACCATCTAGCTAATGGGACGCATACTCATCTTTTACCGTTGGAACTTTAATAATCAAATCATGCGATTCGAAAATACTATGAGGTATTAATCCAAATTTCTCTGGGCTATCCCTCTGTAAAAGGTAGATTGTATACGCGTTACGCACCCGTGCGCCGGTCTCAAAGCAGCAAGCTGCTCCTACCCCTCGACTTGCATGTGTTAAGCCTGCCGCTAGCGTTCATCCTGAGCCAGGATCAAACTCTTCATCGTAGATTTTTTAAGATATCACTATCTAATTATTTTATCGACGATAATCATTTTGCTAGGTATTCAATTCTTTATAATACTCGAAAAAGATATTACTCTTATTCTTATATGCTGTCAATCCAATATGTCTATGAACTTATTCTCTTATTTTTTGCCTTCTCTTTGAGTTAGCGGGTGCAAAAGTAGAACCTTTTTTTTTATTACCAAAACTTTAATACACTTTTTTTTGAGAAAATTATATCTCCGTTTTGTTATAACTAAATTGTAAATGAACTTTTCTTCTGCGGGGTGCAAATATAACACCTTTATTTACTAAATACCAAATCTTTTTTTATCCTTTTATCAAAAATAAAATTCGTAGGATTTAAGTACTAATTAATAAAGAACGTCGCTCTGAATGCGGGTGCAAAACTAGCAACTTTATTCGGATTTCCTAACCTTATACTAATCTTTTTTTAAAGTATTTTCTTAGCTTCTGAAGCACAAGAAGTTACATAGCAAGAATTCTTGATAAAAAAGTTTTACGGGGGAATTCAACTGAAAAAACAAGGCCCTAGCCCTGATCGTAGCGGCATCCTTTTTGTATAGTGGCCTTATTTTCAAAGTCCACTATACAAAAAGATATAGCGGAGAGCAGGAAAGAGCTGCTAAAAAAACTTCAACGCTTTAATTGGTGATATTTTTGTAATTAGGTAAGACGGAATTAATAAAATCAAGACGCAAATAAGAATTGTTCCTGCATTTAAAAGTGCGATATGCAGAAAATTAATATCAACCGGAGCCGATGACACATAGTAACTTTCTGGATTTAACGTAATGATTTGGAACTTCTTTTGGATAAACAATAATACAATTGCAGTTCCATTTCCCCAGAGCAAACCTCTTGAAATTAAGTGGGCTGCGTTGTATAAAAATATTTTTCGGACCGACCAATTGTTGGCGCCGAGTGCTTTTAACATTCCAATTAGTTGGGTACGTTCGAGAATTAAAACCAAAAGTGCTACAACCATATTTATGGTTGCAACGGCAATCATTATGATTAAAATGACTAGAATATTGAAGTCGAACAGCTTTAACCATTCGAAAATGCCGAAATATTTTTCAGAAATGGATACACTGTTAAATGTTGGCGGTATGGTTTTGTAGATTTCTTGTGCGTGCTGGTCTAATTTTGAAAAGTCGTCTATAAAAATTTCATAGGCTCCAAACTGATTGGGCTGCCACTTATTTATACGTTGCAGATGTTGTATGTTACCTATTATATAGGACGAATCGAATTCTTGAAAGCCAGAGTTATAAATTCCGGAAATAGTGAACTTTCGAACACTTGGTAATTTACCTTGTGTTTTCATAAAAAAGGTAGTAACCGAATTTCCTACTTTTAATTTTAATCGGTTGGCTAAAAACTGAGAAATCAATACTTGATTGATGTCGCCTTCTTTAAAGGTAGGAATTTTTCCTTCGACTAAAAAATCTTCCAAATTATTCCACTGATAGGTGTTGTCTACTCCTTTAAAAACAACGCCTTCAACATCCGTTTTAGTTCTAATTAATGCACCTTTAGTAATTATGGGCTGCACGTGAGTAATGTATTTATTTTTTCTTAATTGGGTAATAGGTAATATTTTAGAATCGAAGGGTTCGGCAGTAACTTGAGATTGATTGTCATCGAAATTTGAAACGATGATATGCCCGTTAAACGCCGCGATTTTTTCACGTATTTTTTGCTGCAAACCAATACCTGTTGCAACTGAGAGCACCATCATAAAAATACTTAAAGCAATAGCCCAAATAGCAATTTTTATAATTGGTGAAGAAACACTACTTTTATAACTTTTAGAAACTACAAGTCGTTTCGCAATAAAATATTCTAAATTCAAAATATATACTTATGAAATTTGAGTTCAAAAATACGTTTTTATTTATTTTAATACTATTATTTTCTTTTGGATGTTCATCTGTGAAAAAGTCGAAAGTTGAAAGTCGAAAGTCAAAAGTCGAAAGTCGAAAGTCAAAAGGATTAGAATCGGAAACATCAAGTCAAAAAATCAAAAACTTAGCCCTAAAAACAGGTGCCGAAAACTACAAAGAATATTTACCTTTATTGGCGAATAAAAAAATTGGAATTGTCACGAATCCGACTGGAATTATTGAAAACAAAAAACACTTGGTTGATTTTCTTTTAGATAATAAAGTTGAATTACAAAAAATCTATGCTCCAGAACACGGATTTAGAGGAACTGCTGATGCTGGCGAAGTAATTAAAGATGGGAAAGACATCAAAACCAATTTACCTATTATTTCGTTATATGGAAATAATAAAAAGCCTAAACCCGAGCAATTAGCAGACATTGATGTTATACTTTTTGACATTCAAGATGTGGGTGCAAGATTTTACACTTATATTTCAACACTACATTATGTTATGGAAGCTTGTGCGGAAAACAATATTGAACTTTTAGTTTTAGATAGACCGAATCCAAATGGAAGTATCGTAGATGGACCTGTTTTAGAAATAGAACATAAAAGCTTTGTAGGCATGCATCCCATTCCGGTTTTGCACGGTATGACAATTGGCGAATATGCTAAAATGATAAATGGAGAAAAATGGTTAGCTAACGGAATTCAATGTAAATTAAAAGTTATTCCTTGTACAAACTATAAAAGAGAAATAAAATATAGCTTGCCCGTAAAACCCTCGCCAAATTTACCAAATGATCAATCCATAAATTTATATGCGAGTTTGTGCTTTTTTGAAGGCACGAATGTTAGTGTGGGAAGAGGCACGGAAAAACAATTTCAAATATACGGTTCGCCATTTTTACTGAAAACAGATTTTTCATTTACTCCTATTCCGAATTTTGGCTCAAAAGAACCTATACATAAAGATGCTTTATGTTATGGAGAAGATTTGTCTAAAATCAAAAAAGTGAGTCGTTTAGAATTGAAATGGCTGATAAAAGCGTATGAAAATACTTCTGACAAAGCCGTTTTTTTTAATGATTTTTTTACCAAATTAGCAGGAACCAAAAAACTTCAAGAACAAATAATTGAAGGCGTTTCTGATAAAGAGATTAGAAAAAGTTGGGAAGCTAATTTGAATACTTTTAAGGAAATGAGAAAGTCCTATTTAATTTACAACTAAATTACAAAGGCATTTTTAATTTCATTTTTTCAACAATATTAAAAGCGGCAGGACAAATCGCTACGTTTAGCAAAGTTAAATCTGTAATTTGATTGAACTTTTTTCTATCTGTATGCGGAAATTCTCTACACGCTTTTGGGCGCACATCGTAAATAAAACATTTATTGTCCGACTCTAAAAACGTACACGGCACTGATTTTAACACATAATCATTGTCTTCGTCTACTCGTAAAAACTGACTGATAAACTGTTGTGGCTTTTGCTTAAAATGTTTTGCAATGCGTTCCACATCAGCATCTGTAAATAATGGACCAGTAGTTTTACAGCAATTGGCACAATCTAAACAATCAGTTTTTTTAAATTCGGCATCGTGTAAATCTTGCATTACATAATCTAAATTTTTTGGTACCCGTTTTTTTAACTTATCGAAATATTTTTTAGTTTCAATATGTGTATCTTTGGCTAACTTTTGAATTTCGTTTAACGATGGCTTCATTATTAATTTGTATGATGAACTACAAAGTTACGATTTTGAATATAGATTTAAGAATAACGAATGTTGAATTTTGAAAAATAACGATGAAAGACCTTTTTGGAAAAGCCATTTTAGATTACCAAACGAATAATTCTTCTGAAGATTTAGTTACTGAAACTTCGATTTCAGAAGCTGATGAAATGCCTGTTTCTTATTTGTTTAGAACCTATAATGAAATGCCAAAATTGGAACAAAAAGCATTACAATTAGCAAAAGGTAGCGTTTTAGATGTAGGATGTGGTGCTGGAAGTCATACTTTAGCATTACAAAACGAAAGAAAACTGGATGTTACTGCCATAGATATTTCTGAAAATGCTGTGAGAGCTTGTCAACTTCGTGGCATAGAAAATGTGAAAGTTGCCAATATTTTAGATTTAGATGTAAAAAATAAATTCGATACGATTCTTCTTTTGATGAATGGCACAGGGATTTTTGGCACCTTGAATGAAACAGCGAAGTATTTACAGAAATTAAAATCGTTATTGAAAGATGAAGGGCAGATTTTAATTGATTCCTCAGATTTAATTTATATGTACGATCAAGATGAAGATGGCGCCTATTGTATTCCTGCAGAAGGTTATTATGGCGAATTGACTTTTACGGTGCAATATAAAGGAGAAACGGAAGATACTTTTCCTTGGTTGTATTTGGATTACAACACACTTCAAAATGCAGCTATAGCTAATGGTTTAAAATGCGAATTACTTTTAGAAGGTAAACATTTTGATTATTTGGCAAAACTTTCAATTTAAATTCCAAAAATTAAATTCCAAATTTCAATATTTAAAATCCCCAAAAAACACAAAATCTATTTTTTGAAACACAGATCAAAGAAATTTTAAAAATCTGTTACATCCGTGTTGAAAAATAGTAAATAATTTAACTTTCAATTTTGGAATTTGGAATTTTTAATATTCGAATTTATTACGGTATATTCAAATATTTATGAGTTTGTAAAGATACTCGCCATTTTGGGTTGTTCATAACATACTCTACAATTAACGGTGTCATTTCTTCTTTTTTGCTCCATTCGGGTTGTAAGAATAAAATGGCATTTTTATTTGTTTTTTCTGCTTGTTCTTCGGCAAAAATAAAATCGTGTTTGTTGTGAATTATAACTTTCAATTCGTTTGCAATTGCGTAAGCAGATGCTACAGGTAGTTTATTTTTTTTTGGCGACAAGCAAAACCAATCCCAAGTTCCTGTTACCTCGTAAGCACCAGAAGTTTCAATATGAACATTTAATCCTGCATTTTTTAATCGTTCTGTAATTGGATTCATATCCCAAGTTAGAGGTTCGCCTCCAGTAATTACAATGGTTTCTGCATAAGATTTTGCATTCGAAACTATTTTTTCTACAGCTGTTGGAGGATGTAAATCTGCATTCCAGCTTTCTTTAACATCACACCAATGACATCCCACATCACAACCGCCCACACGAATAAAGTAGGCTGCAGTTCCGGTATGAAACCCTTCGCCTTGTATGGTATAAAACTCTTCCATTAAAGGAAGCATTTCGCCTTTGTCTACTAATATTTGAGTGTCTTTGTTAAGCATAAATTATTTATTGAGTGCAAAGGTAATTTATTTAAGGTAAAAGGTAAAGGGTAAAAGGTAAAAGTTTATGAGTTGAAAATAGCGCATAAAAAAACCGATAACTTTCGCTATCGGTTTTTAAAATTTTATTACGTTTTTTATTTATTTAATGCTTGTAAAGATTCTTTTACGAAAACATCATTTGGATTAATTTCGGCAGCTTTTTTGAAATTTTCTATAGCTTTAGCTTTATCAGTAGTAGCATAATTTGCTCCAATAAATGAATACGTTTCAAATAAATTTTCTTTAACTGCTGCTTTAGCAATTTCTGTTTCTCCTTTTGCAGTTACTGTTTTCACATATCCTTCATAATCTAAAACGGCTTGTGCATTAGCTTCTGGAGTTCCAATAACTCTGTTTAATTGTCCTTTGTAAAAATAAACATCTTGTGTGTTTGGAGAGATTCTGATTGCTTCTGCATACGCATTATTAGCTTTTGCAAATTCTGCAGTTAATGATGCTTTTTGAGCTGCTGTTTTACTTTCAGCATAGAACAAAATTGAATTTCCTAATAAAAAATTATCACGGCTGTAACTTTTTGAATTTGTGTTTTTAACTGCTAATTCAAATAATTTCGCAGCTTCTAAATACGCTTTTCCAGAATATAATTTAATACCAATTTCAGTAAATTCTGTATTTAAATTTGGATTTAATTCTGCTGCTTTTGTTAAATCTGATATAGCTTCTGAAAATTTCGTTTGATTAGAAATAATACCTTTATCGTCCATTGAAGTCGCTAATTTTGCTTTTGCTAAATACAAATAATCTTTACCATTAATTTTTTTAGCATCAACTTTTGTCATATAATCAGTTAATGATTTAATGGCACCGTCTGGATTCCCGTTTTCAGAATAAGCATATCCTAAATATTTAAATACTTTTGGATTTACTTTATCTAATTTTTGAATTGCCAAAGCTTCCGCTTCTAATTCTTTCCATTTTTTTGATAAGATTAAGAAATCAGCATATTTTATTTTAGCATCTGTAGAAACATCAGTTAAACTCATATACTTTTTATAATCTTCTAAAGCAGCAGCAATTTTTTCTTCAAAAAGCGATTTTTTTGCATACGCCCAAGCCAAGTTGGTTTCTGCTTTTTCACGAAAAGCTGGTCCGTAACTTGGATTAATTGCTAAGATATCATTAAATGCTTTTAATGCTTCTGGAAACGCTTGCGCATTTCTTGTGATAATTGCCAATTGCAAAGGCGCTCTTAATGACGTTTTATCTAATTCTCCAGCTGTTCTGTATGCTACATATGCATCATTAATATTTTTGTTTGCTACTAATGCATCTCCCAAAGCAATTTGCGCTAATGCCGATTTTGGATCACTTGCTACAGCTAATTTTGCAGCTGCTAATGCTTTTGAAACATCTGGGTTAGTTGCTTTTAAATAAGCTTGTGTAATGAAAATTTGTTCTTCCGTATTTTTCTTTTTAGCTATTGCTAATGCAGAAGCAAAATTAGTTTCTGCTGCAGAAGAATTCCCTTCTAATAAATTTAATTGTCCTAAACCAATTAAATTTAGATGTCCTGCATCTTTAGTTACTTTACCTTTTTCAAAATATACTTTTGCCGAATCTTGCTTTTCTAACGCTAAATATACTTGACCAAGATAAAAGTAATTTTTACCTTTATCTGGCGTTGTTTCAACCATTGATTTTAAAGATTTTCTTGCTTCAGAAAATTTTTCGGCATCGATAGTTTTTTTAACTTGCTCTAAATCTTGAGCATTTACTGCAACTGCAGATAAAATAGTGACAAAACTTGATAAAATAATTGTTCTCATTTCTTCTTTTTTATTTCTTTTTATTACTTTTTACAATTCTTATTTCTCGGGTTGGTATTTTTACTGGTGCTAATCCTGATTTAAGAATGATACGCTGACCAACCTCGCTTTTTACAAAAGAAGCAAAACCCATGCCTAAACCAGTTCTACCCTGATAATTTAACAAATAAATTTTTCTTGTAAATGGATATTCTTTTGTTTCAATATATGACTGAGTAGGTTTTACTGCTTTTTGTATGCTTTCGCCAACAGCTAAAACTTTAACATTTTTTATTGTACTTTCCAATTCAATTGAAGGATTCAGGAGCCAATTTACTCCAACGAAACCTATTGAATTACTGTTTTCGGAAACAAATTTAATAACTTCTAAATTATTATTTAATGCCGTAATATTTTTTGACAATGATTTAACATTCGCTTTATTCATTAAATAACTTAATGTACTTGAATTTTGATTATCAAACACAAATTGAACCTCTGAATTTTTGCCCTTCAATATATCAAAAACTTCAGATACTGTAATTGCAGTTTTTGAAGATTTTTGATTTACCACTAGTGCAATAGCATCTGAACAAAAAGGTGTATTTTTACCAATTACATCAATAGCTATTAATTTGTCTTCTTGCGATTTATTTAATTCGTGTGAAAGAACGGCAATATCAATTTTACGTTGTAATACTAAATTTACTATATCCGAATCTGATTTTGGAATAAGCCTTATGTCAGCTTTTTGATATTTACTTTCAAAAACCATTTCTTGATCTTCCACAATTGGCAACAAAGATTCATCTACATAAATTTCAGCTTTTCCTTTTACGTAAGATTCGTCTTCAGTACTATTTTCAGATTTTTTACACGAAAAAAATACTAAAATTGTAAAAACAAAAATGGATATAATTATATTAATTTTACTCTTCATCCTCTTTTTTTATTAATCTGTAAAATCTGAAACTTGCGTATAAAACTAATAGACCTCCAAATATTCTTCTTCTTATCATTGATACTTCTAGTGGAAAATTATCCCAAAAAGTAACTAGATAAGCCAAAACTAAATAAAAGCAGAATATTAAAAGTCCTAAAATAAACAGAAATCGCTGTTTGGGCGATTTCTGTTTTAAATTATTTAACCAATTCATATTATTCGTTTGCTGTAATTTGAATGGATATAGGTAATGTATAGTATTGTTTTACACTTCTACCATTGTATACACCTGGTGTCCATTTAGGCGATTTATTTAAGATTCTTGTGGCCTCTTTTCCTAAACCTAATCCTGCAGGACTTTCTTTTACAATTTGAATGTCTCTAATAGAACCATCATCCCAAACTACAAATTTCGCAATAACAGTACCGGTTGTAGTTTCGTCTACTTCTGGTAAACGGAATGAACTTGCAATTTGTTTTCTAAAAGCATTCATACCACCTGGAGGCGACGCTTGAACTTGTACAGAAGTAAAGATTTGATTGTAATCTGTATCATCTCCTTTTTGTTCTTCTTGCGCTAATTCACCAGTTTTTTCAAGACTTGCATTTGCATCCCCTTTAGCTGTTTCTGAACCCGATTTTTTATCTGGTTCGACTGGAGGAATTTCATTTTCAACAGTTTTCTTATTTACAACAACTGGTGGCACATTTTTCACAATGTCAACCACAGACTTCACCTTTTTGATAGGTTCCACCTTCTTTTGTTCTAAAATTTTCTTTTCCTCCTTTTTAATTGGAGTTTTCACTTTCTTAAGTTCTACCTTAGTGATTTTAGTTTCTTCCTTATCCTTACTTTTCATTGAAAGATAAAGTGCAAAAACTGTGGTTATAAAAAATATTGAAGAAATAATCAATGCTAAAACGGTTCTCTTCGAACTATTTGTTCTTAATTCGTATGCACCATAACTTTTATTACGTCCTTCGAATATATTGTCAAGTAAACTAGCTTCGCTAATGTTTTGAATTTCACTCATTTTTCTATATTTAAAGTTATGTTATTTAATTTTATTGTCTTCAAGCATTTTTAAATCGCCTGGAGTTACATCAACAATTGAATAAGAAAACGGTTTTACTATTGCCATTTCATCTAAAATGTCAACTAAATTTTTATAGTTTGCCGATTTACTTGCTTTAATAAGCACAGTCATCCCTTGTTTCTTAGGATCTTCAATACGATCCATTACAAACTTTTTATGTGCAATTAGTGCTTTCCTAATCCCTTTTCCACCATAGTTTTCCAACTTAGGTTTACCATTAATTCCGTCTTCCATATAAGGCGCATCTGTAAGTCCTATATAATACACTAACTTATCATTTTTACCTAAAACAACAGTTAAAGTTCTGAAAGCTGGAGTTTCTGGTGGGTTAGGATCATCCTGTTTAGTATTATCTGGTAAAGCTAAATCCATAGATTGTGGCTTAGATAATGTGGTTGTTAGGATAAAGAAAGTAATTAACAAGAAAGCTAAATCAACCATCGCTGTTAAATCAACACCTGGATTCGATTTTTTACTTCTTACTTTACCGCCTTTACCACCGCCGCCACCGGTATTTAATTCTGCCATGTTATTTTTTTATTTTAATTAAAAATCTTCATCTCTTAGAGAAGTTACTAAATAAAAATCATTCATATTTTGTTTTTGAAGTATGTCAAATACGTTCTTTACAACTGGATATTTTTCTTTAGAACTACCTTTTATAGCTATTTCAATCTCCTTAATCTTTTCTGCACCTTTAGCTTGTTGTTCCATAACAACTGCTGCATTCGCATAATATACCCAGAAAGACAATTCATTTTCAGAAATATCTCCTTTGTAAGGAATGCCCGATTGCGTACCAGGTTTGTTTCTTTCAGCGTTTTTTAAAGCTAATAACGACTTTAATTGCTCCAAAGGCACACCAAATGAATCTAATAAAGAAAACTCATTTATTTCTTGAGGTGTAAAAGCAATGTCATATTTTAATGACATAGCTTCCAAGGCAGCAATTCTGGTTTCTCTTTCAGACATTCCAATATATACTGCACTATCACCAACTGTAATAGTAAATAAATTTCTTTCTGGCAATTTAGCTTTTATGGTTGACGCAGGCGTATCTACTGGCTTAGGCTCAGGTACTTTTGATGTTGCTGTCATGATAAAAAAGGACAATAACAAAAACGCAACGTCACACATGGCCGTCATGTCTATTCTTGTGCTTTTTTTAGATGTTTTTATATTTGCCATTTTACTTTATTTTAACTTAATAATATTTTATGAAATCTTAGTTGCTTCCTTTAGCTCTTTTGTAAGCTTGAGAAATTGCGAAACCAGCTTCGTCAATAAAATAAGTTAAAGTATCAATTTTTGAAGTAAAATAGTTGTAAGCGATAACAGCTAATGTAGAAGTACCAATACCTGTAGCTGTATTAATTAACGCCTCAGAAATACCATTTGCTAATTCTGCTTGGTCTGGAGTACCTTCTGCTAATCCAGCGAATGCTTTAATCATACCAGATACTGTTCCTAATAAACCTAATAAGGTACCAATTGATACTAAAGTAGAAATAATAGTCATATGTTTTTCTAACATTGGCATTTCTAATGATGTAGCTTGCTCTACTTCTTTAGTAATATTTTCTGTAGCAGCATCTACATCTAATCCATCTTTTTTAACTTGCTCAGATTTTAATAAACCAGCTTTGATAACGTTGGCAACAGATCCTTCTTGAGCATCACAAGCCGCAATAGCACCTTGAACATCTCCAGTTTTAATTTGAGATAAAACATCTTTTACGAAATTATCTAAATTTCCTTTTCCAGCTGCTTTAGTCAATACGATAAATCTTTCTACAGAGAAAACAATAGTCATTAATAATAATCCCATTAACACAGGAACAATCATACCTCCTTTATAAACCATACCTAAATAGTTTCCTGGTAAAGGTTGTCCTGCTGGATCACCTTTGATAAAGTTTGCTGGCGCTCCCATTACAAATTTCCATAATAAAGCACCAATTGTTATACAAATTACAATAGTCAAAGCTGCAAAAAGTGTACTTGCTTTGTTTCCTTTGTTCTCTACAGAAACGTTTAAATCCTGTCCCATTTTTTTAAATTTTTAGTTTGAATTGATTAATTATTTGATTTCAATTTTATTTTTGATAGTCGCAAATTTATGTGAATTAGATTTGAAAAAAAAACTAATTTCATAAAATTTACATTAACTTTTTGAAAATATGCAACAATCATACCAAAAAAGAGATATAGTAAGATTATTTTCAATATTTTTTATGATTATTTAATAATTATTCAATAAAAACGAAATAATTACAATACATATTATGTTAAGAGATTGTAAAGTTTTTCCGATTTCATTTTGTTTTAATAAATTCAGAACAATATTATGTTTCAAAAAAACTATTTGAAGCTTAATTTATTCATTTTACTATAAAAAATTACTTTTTTAGAAGATCAATAATCTTATGTTCAACAATTTGACTGTTCCAAATTTGGTCAATGTTTTCCATTTTCAATACTTCTTGCATAATTTCGTTTTGTCTATCTCCAATAGCTAACGCTTCTGAATAAGGTTGGTGACTAAACGTAACACGAGAATATAACGGCACCCATAATTGAGGGTATTTATCAGAAAACCATTTTTCTATTTTCTTTTGCAATAAGAAACTAGCATCTGCTGTTTTTGAGCTCATTTCCATAAAATTTCTGTATGAAAGTTCGGCAATTGCATCTGCATTTGGTTTTCGAGAATTTTCGTAATCGTTTAATAAATTTGCCCAATCATCGCCATATTTTTCAAACATTTCCTCTAAAACGGTAATATCTTCAAAGCCCGCATTCATTCCATGACCATAAAAAGGCACTATCGCATGACAAGCATCGCCAATAAGCGCCACTTTATCACTAAATGTCCAAGGAAAACACTTCATGGTTACTAAATAACTTGTTGGATTTTTAAAGAAATCTTCTACTAAATTTGGAATAACTTCTTTTGTATCAGGAAAGTGATTCGCAAAGAAACCAACCAATTGTTCCTTGCTTTTAATGGATTCGAATGAATTTTCACCATCATGCGGCATAAAAAGTGTACAGGTAAAACTGCCATCTAAATTGGCTAATGCCATTAACATAAAATTCCCTCGAGGCCAAATATGCAATGATTTTTTATCTAATTTATGCGTGCCATCTGGGTTGGCAGGGATATTTAATTCTTTGTAGCCTATATTTAAAAATTCTTGCGAATAATTAAACATGCTTTGTCGTTGCATTTTATGTCTGATTCGAGAAAAAGCCCCATCGGCTCCAAAAGTAATATCATAATCATGTGTTGTCCACTCGCCTTTTTCAGAATCACCTATAGAAATCGTTGCAGTGGTCAAATCGACATCCCAAACTTTTTCTTCAAAGAAAAAAACGACTCCAGCTTTTTCAGCTAAATCGACCATTTTTTTATTCAACAGACCTCTTGAAAGGGAATAAATTACTTCGCCGTCTTTTCCATAAAACTGTTCATTAACGGTGTCTTTTTCGGTATGAATGGCACGTTTTTCAACAGGAATTCCTATACTTAAAACTTCTTGATCCAAACCAACATCGCGTAACGCTTTCACACCTCTATCTGACAAAACAAGATTTATCGAGCGACCTGAAAAATTCATTTTTCGAATATCTGGGCTTCTGTCGTAAATATGAACGATATGACCTCGTTTTCTTAGATAAATTCCTAATAAAGTTCCCACTAATCCGGAACCTACTATTGCAATTTTCTTTGGTGTTTGATTTGACATATACTGAGTACTACTTATGTAGTTTAATAAAATTTCGTTTTGATTGATTGTTAAAACTGAACTCGATTTCCAACATTCAGTTTTTGTGATTTAGCAAGAATTCCGCACATATGAAATAACATTCTTGCACCTACATTTCCATCCCAATCGTCATTCTCTCCTGGTGCAACTTCTACTAGATCAAAACCAATTATTTCTTTACCTGAATTAGCTAATAAGTTAAATAAATAAGTAGCTTGTTCAAATGAAAAACCACCAGGAACAGGTGTTCCTGTATTTGGACAATACCATGGGTACATTCCATCAATATCAAAAGAAATAGTGACCTTTTGTGGTAGCTGCGAAATGATTTCTTCACATTGTTTTTTCCAAGTTTGTCCTTCAAACGCTTTTGCTTTCATATCAGCATCTGTATGAACAATAACTCTACCTTTAGCTTCTCTGACTATATTTACTTCTTGATCGCAAAAATCTCTAATTCCGACTTGTACAATTTTTGATACTTGAGGAATTTGTAACGTATTATACATTATTGAAGCATGTGAATAAGTGAATCCTTCATAAGCCACTCGCAAATCCATATGAGCATCTAAATGCAAGATACCAAAACTGTCATGTTGTGTAGCTAAAGCTTCATAATAACCAAGAGGTGTACTATGATCTCCGCCTAAAAGTGCTACTTTTTTTCCTTTATTTTGCCAAAATAACACTTTTTCTTTCACTTCGGAATGAAGCGTTCTGCATGCTGTATTAATTTTATGCAAATCTTCTTGTAAAGCAGGAAACGTTTCTACATCTTCACCATTTTCAAGAGCTTCAATAATAGGTTGTGCTAAGTTTTTATATTTTTTAGAGTTTTTTGCCCAATCTTGAGGTGCATCTTCCATATAAATACCTAATTTCCATAATTCTGGAAAATCTTGATGTAATAAATCCACTTGAAATGAGGCATCAAAAATAGCAGCAGGACCTTCAGAGGCTCCCGAACCATAACTCACTGTTACTTCCCAAGGTACAGGAATAATAATAATTTCTGATTCTTCTGCTGTAAATGGCAATCCAAAAATGGTAGCATCTGCTAAACCAGGTTGTGACGGATCGAAATTTTCTATTTTTTGTTGTTTGTTCATTTTGGATTTTCGGATATTAGATATTCGGATTATAGATTATTACGTTATAATTTATTCTGAAGATATTTTATAAATTTAATGATCATTTTAATAATTTGAGTTAATTCTTCAGATAACAAAATTAAGTCATCTGGAGAAATATAACCCAATTCTGATGAAACTAATAACTGCGTCTCTATTTCATAACAAGAACCTAAAGCGTTTTCTAAATAAATTATGAAATGCTTATCCGATGATTTCGAAGAACCTTCTGCAATATTTGAAGGAACTGAAACTACAGCTCTATTTAATTGACTTACTAAACCAAATTTTTCTTCTTTTGGAAATGTATTTGTTGTTAAATAAATCTTTGGACAAAACTTTACTCCTAATTTCCAAATCTCTAATTCTTTATAATTATGCATATTGTAAATCTGTTTTTTATGAAAATCTGTAAATCCAAAAATCAATATTTCTATTTTAATATTCCTTTTTTCAAAATTTGACCAAAATTATAAATATCTTCAAAAGACGTATAAAATGGAACGGGTGCTAAACGAATAACATTAGGCTCACGCCAATCTGTAATTACTCCATTTTGCATTAAATAAGTGAATAATTCTTTGCCTTGTCCGTGTAAATATACTGACAGCTGACAACCTCTTTCAGATTGATTTGAAGGTGTGATAACTTCGAAATTAGCTTGTGGAATTTCCTTATCGATTTCATGTAAAATAAATTCTAAATAAGAAGTAATAACATTTCTTTTTGCAATTAATTTTTCCATACCTACTTCTGCAAACATTTCGACAGTTGCTAAATAGGGTGCTAAAGATAAAACTGGTAAATTACTAACCTGCCAACCATTTGCACCTTCAACGGCATCAAAATTTGGTTCCATTAAAAATCTACGGGATTTATTATGTCCATACCAGCCCGCAAATCGGTCTAATTCTTTGTTCGTATGATGTTTTTCGTGAACAAAGTATCCAGACGCATTTCCTGGTCCTGAATTCATATATTTATAACTACACCACGCGGCAAAATCGACATCCCAATCGTGTAAATTTAATTCAATATTTCCTGCAGCATGTGCTAAATCCCAACCAACAATTGCTCCAACTTTATGCCCAGCTGCCGTGATGGTTTTCATATCGAAAACTTGACCTGTATAATAATTAACACCGCCAATAAAAACAAGTGCTAACTCGTCTCCCAATTCTTCAATTTTTGCTAAAATATCTTCTGGTCGAGTTGTTAATTCGCCTTCTCTTCTTTTGATTTCAACAATTGCATCTTCTGGATCAAAACCGTGAAATTTCACTTGACTTTGCAACATATATTGATCGGAAGGAAATGCTTTTTCTTCGCATAAAATTTTAATTCTTTTACCTTTTGGTTGGTAAAAAGAAACAAAAAGCAAATGCAAATTCACAGTTAATGTATTCATTACCCCAACTTCTGATGGTTTCGCACCAACAATTTTTGATAATGGCTCGCAAAATCTTTCATGATAATCCCACCATGGTTTTTCTGAATAAAAATGACCTTCTACAGCCATATTTGCCCAATCATCCATAATATCATCAACATATTTTTTGGTGATTTTTGGTTGTAATCCTAATGAGTTTCCTGTAAAATAAATTACATTTTGATTGTTATGTTGTGGAAAATAAAATTCGTTTTTATACGATTTTAATTCATCTTGAACATCTAAACTTCTTGCGAATTCTTTAGTATTTTGAAAGTTCATTTTTAGTAGGTTTTAAAGCGTAAAAGTAACAAAAAAATAAGATATAAAAAAACCCAACTACATGTTGGGTTTATATTTTAATAATCTGAATAGGTTCAGATAATCAATTATTTAATTTGATTATAAAATTAACATCGCATCACCATAAGAATAGAAATTGTATTTTTCTTTTATGGCAATTTCGTATGCTTTTTTCATTAAATCGTGTCCACAAAAAGCAGAAACCATCATTAAAAGCGTTGATTTTGGTGTATGAAAATTAGAAACCATAGCGTCTGCTAAGCTAAAATCGTATGGTGGATAAATAAATTTGTTTGTCCAACCTGAATATGGATTTAACGTTCGCATTGAAGAAACTGTACTTTCCATGGCACGCATAGAAGTAGTTCCGATACAACATACTTTATTTTTTTTCGTTCTGGCTCCGTTGATAATATCACACGCTTCTTGTGTGACTACCATTTCTTCCGAATCCATTTTATGTTTTGATAAATCTTCTACTTCAACTGGGTTAAAAGTACCTAAACCAACGTGTAAAGTAACTTCAGCAAAATTAATTCCTTTGATTTCAAGACGTTTCATTAAATGCTTAGAAAAATGTAAACCGGCAGTTGGTGCTGCTACTGAACCTTCTTCTTTTGCATAAATAGTTTGGTAACGCTCCGCATCTTCTGGAGTAACTTCACGATTAATATATTTTGGTATAGGTGTTTCCCCTAATTCTATTAATTTTTCTCTAAATTCTTCATAAGAACCGTCATATAAAAAACGTAATGTTCTTCCGCGAGAAGTTGTATTGTCAATAACTTCGGCAACTAATGAATCATCGTCACCAAAATATAATTTATTTCCAATTCTAATTTTACGCGCTGGATCTACTAAAACATCCCATAAACGTTGTTCCGCATTTAATTCTCTTAATAAGAAAACTTCAATTCTTGCGCCTGTTTTTTCTTTATTTCCATATAAACGAGCAGGAAAAACTTTAGAATTATTAAGCACCATTACATCACCATCATCAAAATAGTCAATAATATCTTTAAACATCTTATGTTCAATTTCACCTGTTTTTCTGTGAATCACCATTAAACGAGATTCATCTCTGTTTTCTGAAGGAAATTCGGCTAATAATTCTTCTGGCAAATTAAACTGGAAGTGTGATAATTTCATATTTTGAGTTTAAAAGTTTAGGGTTTAAAAGTTTATGCATTTCAAACCGTGTGCAAATATACGATTGTGAGATAGGCGTTGTCAAGTAAAAACGTATATATTTTTGAATTCATCGCAAAGACGGCAATTCGCAACGTATTTTTAATGAATAAAGTAAGCTAAACTTTAAGAAACTCAAATTTTACTTGTAAACGACTTCTTAGAAATTACAAATAAGTTGAAATAAAAAAGTCCCGAAAAATCGGGACTTTTAATTTTATTTTCTGTCTTCAAACTTTACAAAGTCTCTTAGAGGATGACCTGTATATACTTGTCTTGGACGACCAATTGGTTCTTTATTAATACGCATTTCTTTCCATTGAGCAATCCATCCTGGTAAACGACCAATTGCGAATAAAACCGTAAACATATCTGTAGGAATTCCTAATGCACGGTAAATAATACCTGAATAGAAGTCAACGTTTGGATATAATTTTCTTTCTACGAAATAGGGATCAACTAATGCTGATTCTTCTAATTTTTTTGCAATAGCTAAGATTGGGTCATTCACACCTAATTCAGCTAAAACTTCGTCTGCCGCTTTTTTGATGATTTTTGCTCTCGGATCGAAATTTTTATAAACTCTATGTCCAAATCCCATTAAACGGAATTCGTCATTTTTATCTTTTGCTTTTGCTAAATATTTATCTGCATCACCACCATCTTTTTGAATGGCTTCTAACATTTCTAATACAGCTTGATTTGCACCACCGTGTAATGGACCCCAAAGTGCTGAAACTCCAGCAGAGATTGATGCAAATAATCCAGCATGAGAAGAACCTACCATACGAACTGTAGAAGTAGAACAATTTTGCTCATGATCTGCGTGTAAAATAAATAATTTATCTAATGCCGCTACAACGGTAGGGTTAATATTATATGGTCCTGTAGGCAATTTAAACATTAATTGCATAAAATTATCTACATACCCAATAGTATTGTCATAATAATTTAACGGAAATCCCATACTTTTTCTGTATGTCCAAGTTGCTAAAACTAGGAATTTACCCATAGTTTTACAAATGGCTTCATACATTTCTTTTTCGTTTTCAACATTTACTACTTTTGGATTAAAAGCAGTAAGCGCACTTGTTAATGCAGATAAAACGCCCATAGGATGGGCCGTTTTTGGAAAACCATCAATGATGTTTTTCATTTCTTCATTAACTAAAGTATATTTATGAATATCCTTTTCGAAATCTGACAATTGTTTTTTGGTTGGTAATTCACCAAAAATCACTAAATAAGAAACCTCTAAAAAGTTTCCTTTAGCAGCTAAATCCTCGATAGAATAACCACGGTATCTTAAAATTCCTTCTTCACCATCAAGAAACGTAATGTCACTTTTACAAACACCTGAATTTTTATATCCTGGGTCGTAAGTAATAGCACCTGATAAATCTCTTAATTTACTAATATCAATTGCAGTTTCATTTTCGCTTCCCACCATAACAGGAAGTTCATATTTGTTACCATTGATTTCTAAAATTGCATTTTTTGACATGATAATATGTATATATTTTAAGTGTAAAATTCTTAGTGCGAATTTAATAATTAATTCTTGAACTTTAAAATTTATGTATAGATAAATTGCACAATAGGTATATATAAAATATATATTGAATAAAGCTCTTAAATTGGTTTTCTAATTATTAAAATTATACAAAAAATAATATTCAAAAAGCGTACCAAAAATTTAAAATTTCACAAAAAAACACCTAAATGGTTTTTTGGACCAAAAGGTGTTCTGTTTAGGGAATTTGTGAGTTACTAAAACGAGTTTAGTATGACAAAAGAATTATTTTACTTTAAAAGCATTTGCGCCTGGAAAGTAAGCTACTTCGTTTAATTCTTCCTCAATACGTAATAATTGATTGTATTTTGCCATACGATCTGAACGAGAAGCCGAACCGGTTTTAATTTGACCACAGTTTAATGCTACAGCTAAATCGGCTATTGTATTATCTTCTGTTTCTCCAGAACGGTGACTCATAACTGAAGTATATCCTGCATTATGAGCCATATTTACAGCCGCAATAGTTTCAGATAACGTACCAATTTGGTTTACTTTAATTAAAATTGAATTGGCAATTCCTTCTTTGATACCACGAGAAAGTCTTTCTACATTCGTAACAAATAAATCGTCACCAACTAATTGCACTTTATTACCAATTTTATCGGTTAAATATTTCCAACCTTTCCAATCGTCTTCGTACATTCCGTCTTCAATAGAAATAATTGGATATTTTGAAGCCAATTCAGCTAAATAATCTGCTTGTTCTTCAGACGTTCTAATTTTCCCACCAGCACCTTCAAATTTTGTATAATCGTAATTTCCATCTACATAAAATTCCGAAGCCGCACAATCTAAAGCAATCATAACATCATCACCAAAAGAATATCCCGCTTTCTCAACCGCTAATTTAATTGTATCTAAAGCATCTTCCGTTCCACCGGCTAAATTAGGTGCAAAACCACCTTCATCACCAACAGCAGTTGATAAATTTCTATCGTGTAATACTTTTTTCAGGTTGTGAAAAATCTCAGTACCCATTTGCATAGCGTGCGTAAAAGAAGTTGCTTTTACTGGAATAATCATAAATTCCTGAAATGCAATTGGCGCATCTGAATGCGAACCACCATTAATGATATTCATCATTGGAACGGGCAACGTATTTCCAGAAACTCCACCAACATATCTATATAAAGGCATACCTAATTCGTTTGCAGCAGCTTTCGCGACAGCTAAAGAGACACCTAAAATGGCATTAGCTCCAAGATTTGATTTATTTGGCGTACCATCTAACTCAATCATCATTTTATCGATAGCGTTTTGTTCAAAAACTGACATTCCTACTAATTCTGAAGCAATAGTTGCATTTACATTTTCAACGGCTTTTAAAACACCTTTTCCCATATAGGCTTTTCCGCCGTCACGTAATTCAACTGCTTCGTGTTCGCCGGTAGAAGCACCAGAAGGAACTGCTGCTCTTCCTAAAATTCCATTTTCTGTAATTACATCTACTTCAATAGTAGGATTGCCTCTTGAATCTAATATTTGTCGTGCGTGAACTTTAATTATTATGCTCATATTTATTATTTTTTTAATTCTAAATTATTAACTAAACAAAGTTAAATATATTTTATTTCGAATTTCGTAATTATAATAAAACTTATAAACGATAACGTTTTAGTTTTTAGAAGTTTTTATGTTCGTAATAAAATCATCGAATAAATAACTTGAATCGTGAGGTCCAGGACTTGCTTCTGGATGATATTGTACTGAAAAACAGTTTTTTGATTTCATTTTCATACCTGCAACCGTTCCGTCATTTAAATGAACGTGTGTTAATTCAAAGTCTGGATGACCTTCTAATTCTTCTTTATTTACAGCAAAACCGTGATTTTGAGACGTAATTTCGCCTTTGCCTGTTACCAGATTTTTTACAGGATGATTGATTCCTCTATGTCCATTAAACATTTTATATGTTGAAATTCCATTTGCCAAAGCAATCACTTGATGTCCTAAACAAATTCCAAATAATGGTTTGTTTTCAGCTAAAATATTTCTTGCCACTTCTTGCGCTGATGCTAATGGATCTGGATCTCCAGGGCCGTTTGATAAAAAATAGCCATCCGGATTAAATGCTTTCATTTCGTTAAAAGTAGTATTAAATGGATATACTTTAATATAACAATCGCGTTTTGCTAAGTTTCTTAAGATGTTGGTTTTAATACCTAAATCTAAAGCTGCAATTTTATAAGTTGCATTTTCATTCCCGAAAAAATAAGGTTCTTTAGTCGAAACTACAGAAGCTAAATCTAAACCTTCCATATTTGGGGCTTGATCTAATTTCACTTTTAAATCTTCTATTGAAGTTCCATCTGTAGAAATAATTGCATTCATAGCTCCATTATCTCTAATATAACTAACTAAAGCACGTGTATCAACATCTGAAATCACAATTAAATTTTGTTTTTCAAGATAATCATACAAACTTTCAGATGCATCTTCGCGAGAATAGTTCATACTAAAATTTTTACAAACTAATCCAGATATTTTAACAGAATCTGATTCCACTTCTTTTGTATTTACACCATAATTTCCAATATGCGCATTGGTTGTAACCATAATTTGCCCATAATATGAAGGATCTGTAAATATTTCTTGATAACCGGTTGTACCTGTATTAAATGCGATTTCACCAAAAGTTGTACCTGAAATTCCAATTGATTTTCCGTAGAAAATAGTTCCGTCTTTAAGTAAGAGAACTGCTTGTTGTTTGTTGTTGTATTTCATCAGTTGTTGTAGTTTTTAAAAAGAGATAAGCATCAAATTTTGAGTTACCTTATTTATATTGCAAAATTACGTTATAGTATTTATAAAAAAAAAGGATAAACAAAAATTTGTTTATCCTTTTTTAATTATTTTAAATCAATCGTTTCATAATTATTCAGAAGCTTCTGTTGTATCGGTTGATTCAGTTGACTCAGTGACTGGAGTTTCCGCTACAGTATCATCTGCTTTTTTAGATTTACCTCTACGAGTAGATGCTTTTTTAACTTCTTTTTTAGCAGTTGAATAAATTGTATTGAAATCCACTAGTTCAATCATAGCCATATCAGCGTTATCCCCTAAACGGTTTCCTAACTTAATAATACGAGTATAACCTCCTGGACGATCTGCTACTTTATCAGCAACTTCTCTGAACAATTCAGTAACAGCATATTTACTTCTTAAATAAGAAAAACAAATACGTCTGTTGTGCGTTGTATCTTCTTTTGATTTTGTTACAAGAGGCTCAATAAATTGTTTTAAAGCTTTTGCTTTTGCAACAGTTGTATTGATACGCTTGTGTTCAATTAGAGAACATGCCATATTAGCAAGCATTGCTTTTCTATGACCTGTTTGTCTACTTAAATGATTGAATTTTTTTCCGTGTCTCATGACGTAATTATTTTATCTTCATCTTGCATCAATCCGCTTTGGAGAGCAAAATATGAATGAATTATTCTTTATCTAATTTGTATTTTGCTAAATCCATTCCGAAAGTAAGGTTTTTATTCGCCACTAACTCATCTAATTCAGTTAGAGATTTTTTACCGAAATTACGGAATTTCATTAAATCGTTTTTGTTGAAAGAAACTAAGTCTCCTAAAGTGTCAACTTCAGCCGCTTTTAAGCAGTTTAATGCTCTAACTGATAAATCCATATCAACTAATTTAGTTTTCAATAGTTGTCTCATATGTAATGATTCTTCATCATATGATTCAGTTTGAGCAATTTCATCAGCCTCAAGAGTGATTCTTTCGTCAGAAAACAACATAAAATGGTGAATCAACGTTTTAGCTGCTTCTGTTAATGCGTCTTTTGGATTTATTGAACCATCAGTTTTGATTTCGAAAACTAATTTTTCGTAATCTGTTTTTTGTTCAACACGGAAGTTTTCAATTGAATACTTCACATTTTTTACAGGCGTATAAATAGAGTCTGTAAAAATTGTTCCAATAGGAGCATTTGGTTTTTTATTTTCTTCAGCAGGAACATATCCTCTACCTTTTTCGATAGAAAGTTCCATGTTGATAGTTGTTTTGCTGTCTAAATTACAAATTACTAAATCTGGATTTAAAACTTGAAAACCAGAAATAAATTTTTGGAAATCACCAGCTGTAATTTGATCTTTACCAGAAAGAGAAATAGAAACTGATTCGTTATCTACATCTTCAATTTGACGTTTAAAACGTACTTGTTTCAGATTTAAGATAATTTCAGTTACATCTTCTACTACACCAGAAATTGTTGAAAATTCATGTTCAACACCTTCTATTCTTACAGATGTAATAGCAAAACCTTCTAATGCAGAAAGTAAAACTCTTCTTAAAGCGTTACCAACTGTCAATCCGTAACCAGGTTCTAAAGGTCTAAATTCGAATTTACCTTCAAAATCGGTTGAATCGATCATGATAACTTTATCGGGCTTTTGAAAATTAAATATTGCCATATCTTCGACTAATGTCAATTATTATTTGTTATACAACTCAACGATTAGTTGCTCTTTAATATTTTCTGGAATTTGAAGTCTTTGAGGAACCGTTACAAACGTACCTTGTTTCGTATCATTATTCCAAGTAATCCATTCATATACAGAAGAATTGTTAGCTAAAGAGCTTTCAATTGCTTCAAGAGATTTAGATTTTTCACGTACTGCAACAATATCGCCAGGTTTTAAGTGGTAAGAAGGTACATTTACCAATTCACCATTTACTGTGATATGTCTGTGAGAAACGAATTGACGAGCAGATCTACGAGTAGGTGCAATACCCATTCTGTACACTACATTGTCTAAACGAGCTTCACAAAGTTGTAACAAGATTTCACCTGTTACACCTGAAGCAGCAGCTGCTTTTTCAAATAAATTTCTGAACTGACGCTCTAAAATACCATAGGTATATTTTGCTTTTTGCTTTTCCATTAACTGGACAGCATATTCAGATTTTTTACCTCTTCTTTTTGCCAAACCATGTTGACCAGGAGGATAATTTCTTCTTTCGAAAGCTTTATCTTCTCCGAAAATTGCTTCACCAAACTTACGGGCGATTCTTGTTTTTGGACCAGTATATCTTGCCATTTTACAAATTTTAATTTAAGGTAGGGATTATGAATTAAGGTCTTTCCTTCGATAATCTAAATTCCTACCTTTGTTTTATACTAATTGTTATACTCTTCTTCTCTTTGGAGGACGACATCCATTGTGAGGCATTGGAGTAACATCAATAATTTCAGTTACTTCAATTCCACTGTTATGGATTGATCTAATAGCAGATTCTCTACCATTTCCTGGACCTTTTACGTAAACTTTTACTTTTTTAAGTCCAGCTTCAAGAGCTACTTTTCCACAATCTTCAGCAGCCATTTGGGCAGCGTACGGAGTATTCTTTTTAGAACCTCTGAAACCCATTTTACCAGCTGACGACCAAGAAATAACTTCACCTTTTTTGTTTGTTAACGAAATGATGATGTTGTTAAAAGTAGCGCTAATATGTGCTTCTCCAGAAGACTCAACGATAACTTTACGTTTTTTTGCAGTTGCCTTAGCCATATTATTTACTATTTAGTTGCTTTTTTCTTGTTTGCAACAGTTTTTCTTTTACCTTTTCTAGTTCTCGAGTTGTTTTTCGTTCTTTGACCTCTCAAAGGTAATCCCGCTCTGTGGCGTATACCTCTTTGACATCCAATGTCCATTAAACGTTTGATGTTTAATGTAATTTCTGAACGTAATTCACCTTCGATTTTAAATGATGAAACCGCTTCACGGATTGCTCCAATCTCGTCATCATTCCAATCAGATACTTTTTTATCTTGGCTTACTTTGGCTTTTTCTAAAACCTCAATAGCTCTACTTTTACCCATACCAAAAATGTATGTTAAAGCGATAACTCCTCTTTTGTTTTTTGGGATATCAACCCCTGCTATTCTTGCCATAATTATCCTTGTCTTTGTTTAAATCTAGGATTCTTTTTGTTAATAACGTATAATCTTCCTTTTCTACGCACGATAATACATTCTGCGCTTCTTTTTTTAACTGATGCTCTTACTTTCATCTTAATTTGCTTTATGCTTTATGCTTTATGCTATAAGCTTATTGCTCATTGCGTATCACATATTGCTTATTTAATATCTATAAGTAATTCTAGCTTTAGATAAATCATAAGGGCTCATTTCAAGTTTGACCTTGTCTCCTGGTAACAACTTAATGTAATGCATACGCATTTTACCTGAGATGTGAGCAATTACAACATGTCCATTTTCTAATTCCACTCGAAACATTGCATTAGATAATGCTTCTACAATGCTTCCGTCTTGTTCTATTGCTGATTGTTTTGCCATAATTAATTAAGCGACAGCTTTTCTATTTTTACCACTTTTCATTAAACCATCATAATGTTTGTTTAACAAATATGAATTGATTTGTTGAATCGTATCGATTGCAACTCCGACCATAATAATTAACGAAGTACCACCATAAAAGTAAGCCCATGCACCTTGAACATCTAATAATCCGTGGATAATAGCAGGGAACACTGCAATTAAAGCCAAGAATAATGAACCTGGAAATGTGATTAGCGACATTAGCTTATCTAAGAAATCTCCTGTTTCTGCACCTGGTTTAATACCTGGAATGAAACCTCCACTTCTCTTTAAGTCATCTGCCATTTTATTTGTTGGTACCGTAATAGCGGTGTAAAAATACGTAAAAATAACTATTAATAAAGCAAAAACCACATTATAAACTAAACCGAATGGGTCTTTAAACATATTTGAAATGCTCAAAGCTGTGTCTGATTTAGATAATCCAGCTAATGCAGCAGGTATGAACATAATTGCTTGCGCAAAAATAATCGGCATAACACCTGCAGAATTCAATTTTAATGGGATAAATTGTCTGTTATCATCCATTGAATCCGATTCGAAATCACCAGAAACAGAACGTCTAGCGTACTGTACCTGAACTTTTCTCAAAGCCATTACTAACAAGATGGTAGCTATAATAACCACTAACCAAATGATAATTTCAATAATGATTTTCATTGGATTACTGCTGTTAGTTCCCACTTCTTGAATGAAAGCTTCTGGCATTCTAGCCAAAATCCCCACCATAATTAAAAGTGATATTCCATTACCAATTCCTTTTTCTGTAATTCTTTCTCCTAACCACATTGCGAAAATAGTTCCCGAAACGATGATTAATACGGACCCAAATAAAGGGAAGAAAGTAAAGAAATCAGGATTTACAAATGCTTCAGCAGGTAAGGTTTGTTTTAAATTAAAAATATAACCTGGCCCTTGAACCAATGTAATTGCAATAGTTAACCAACGTGTAATTTGATTAAGCGTTTTTCTACCACTTTCACCATCTTTTTGTAATTTTTGTAAATAAGGAATCGCAATTCCCATTAATTGAACTACAATCGACGCAGAAATGTAAGGCATAATTCCTAATGCAAAGATAGAAGCTTCCGAGAAAGCTCCACCTGTAAACACATTAATTAACCAACCTATACCACCTTCTGTTTGATTAGAAAGACTTTGCAATTTTGTGGAATCAATACCGGGTAATGTTACTTGAGAACCAAAACGGTACACAAGTAATATTCCAAGAGTCACTAAAATTTTGTTTTTTAGTTCTTCTATTTTCCAAACATTGATAAATGATTCTATAAATTTCTTCATAGTGATACTAATTAAAGGATTACTACTTCTCCTCCAGCAGCTTCGATGGCCGCTTTTGCAGTTGCAGTAAATTTGTGAGCACTAACTTTTAATTTTGTTTTTAGCTCACCTCTACCTAAAATCTTTACTAAGCTATTTTTAGTAGCCAAACGTGTATCAACAAATACTGTAAAATCTACAGCTTCTGAGATTACACCGTTTTCTACTAAACCTTGTAAAGTATCAAGATTTATACCTTGATATTCTACTCTATTGATGTTTTTGAAACCAAATTTTGGTACTCTTCGTTGAAGAGGCATTTGACCTCCTTCAAAACCAATTTTCTTCGAATAACCAGAACGAGATTTGGCTCCTTTGTGTCCTCTTGTTGAGGTTCCACCTTTACCAGATCCTTCACCTCTACCTACTCTTTTGTTTTGGTTGTGAACAGAACCTTCTGCTGGTTGTAAATTACTTAAATTCATAACATGTATTGTTATTTAGTTTCTTCTACAGAAACTAAGTGTTTAACTTTATTTACCATTCCAAGGACAGCAGGACTTGCATCGTGCTCAACAACTTGACCCATTTTTTTTATACCAAGAGCGATTAATGTTCTCTTTTGGTCTAATGGACAGTTGATTTTACTTCTAACTTGTTTTACTAATATTTTCATATCTCCTTGATTTATCCTTTAAATACTTTATCTAAAGATACTCCTCTTTGTTTTGCAACAGTAAGAGCACTTCTCATTTGTAACAAAGCATCAAAAGTTGCTTTTACAACGTTGTGAGGATTTGATGAACCTTGAGATTTAGATAATACATCGTGTACACCAACTGATTCTAATACCGCACGTACAGCACCACCAGCGATAACTCCGGTACCGTGTGAAGCTGGCATTAAGAATACTCTTGCACCACCAAATTTACCTTTTTGCTCATGAGGAACAGATTGTCCACTTAAAGGAATTTTAACTAAATTTTTCTTAGCATCTTCTACTGCTTTCGCAATTGCTTCAGAAACATCTTTAGATTTTCCTAAACCGTGACCTACTACTCCGTTTTCATCTCCAACTACAACAATAGCTGAAAAACCAAAAGCTCTACCACCTTTAGTTACTTTAGTAACACGATTAACACTAACCAAACGATCTTTTAATTCAAGACCTGCTGGTTTCACTAATTCTACGTTTTTATAATTGTGATACATACCTTATTAGAATTTAAGTCCCGCTTCTCTAGCTCCTTCAGCTAACGATTTTACACGTCCATGGTATAAGTTTCCTCCTCTATCAAAAGCGATAGTAGAAACACCAGCTTTAAGCGCTTTTTCAGCGATCAATTTACCAACTGCATTTGCAGTTTCGATTTTAGTACCTTTAGATACTCCTTTATCTCTCGATGAAGCAGCAACTAAAGTAACACCGTTTACATCATCTATGATTTGTGCATAGATTTCCTTATTACTTCTAAAAACAGAAAGTCTAGGTTGAGCAGCAGTTCCGCTTACAGTCTTTCTGATTCTGAACTGTATTCTTTGTCTTCTTTCAGATTTTGTTAATGACATAACTTTATATTTTAAGCTGATTTACCTGCTTTTCTTCTTACTTCCTCACCAACAAACTTAACCCCTTTACCTTTGTAAGGTTCTGGTTTACGGAAAGCTCTGATTTTAGCAGCAACCTGTCCTAATAATTGTTTGTCAAATGAAGTTAATTTCACTATCGGATTTTTACCTTTTTCTGAGATTGTTTCAACACTTACTTCAGAAACTACTTCAAGTACTATATTGTGAGAAAAACCTAAAGCTAAATCTAATTTTTGCCCTTGGTTTGATGCTCTATATCCTACTCCAACTAATTCTAATTGTTTTGTGAAACCTTCTGCTACTCCAATAATCATGTTGTTGATTAATGAACGATAAAGTCCGTGTTTCGCTCTCTCATTCTTATGATCTGTTGCACGTTCAACGATAACATTGTTATCTTCAATTTTGATCGTTACATCAGAATATTCCTGAGTAAGCTCGCCTAATTTTCCTTTTACTGTAACTACAGCGTCTTTCACTTCTACAGTTACTCCTGCTGGAATTGCAATTGGATTTTTACCTATTCTTGACATCTTATATAGTCTTTAAAATTAGTATACGTAACAAATTACTTCACCACCTACATTTAACTGCTTAGCCATTTTACCTGTCATAACTCCTTTAGAAGTTGACACGATAGCAATACCTAAACCATTTAAAATTCTTGGGATGTTAGTAGAACTTGCGTACTTACGTAAACCTGGTTTACTAATTCTTTGGATATCTTTAATTACTGACTCTTTAGTATCTTTATCATACTTTAAAGCAATTTTGATAGTACCTTGTACGGTAGCATCTTCAAACTTGTAACTTAAGATATATCCTTGATCGAATAAAATCTTTGTGATTTCTTTTTTCAAGTTCGAAGCAGGAATTTCAACCACTTTGTGATTTACTCTAGCTGCATTTCTTACTCTAGTAAGATAATCTGCAATTGGATCTGTATACATATGTATAGATTTGCGATTATGGTTTTCAGGAAGCACTCGCTTCCTGAACCTTTAATCAATTAAAATTATTTTTTGGTTTGCAAAAGTAATAACTTTTTGCGAGATTACCAAGAAGCTTTTTTAACTCCTGGTATTAAACCTTGATTTGCCATTTCACGGAATGTTACACGTGAAAGACCAAATTGACGCATATACCCTCTTGGTCTACCAGTTAATTTACAACGATTGTGTAAACGAATTGGCGAAGCGTTTTTAGGTAATTTTTGTAATGCTTCATAATCACCAGCTTTTTTCAAAGCTTTTCTTTTCTCAGCATATTTATCTACAACAGCTTGTCTTTTAACCTCACGGGCTTTCATTGATTCTTTAGCCATAACTTAGTTCTTTTTGAAAGGTAAACCTAATTCAGTTAATAATGATTTTGCTTCTTTATCTGTTTGAGCAGAAGTAACAAAAGTAATATCCATTCCAGAAATTTTGTTTACTTTATCAATATCAATTTCAGGAAAAATGATTTGTTCTAAAACTCCTAGGTTATAATTACCTCTTCCATCAAATCCTGTAGATTTAATTCCACCAAAATCTCTAACACGAGGTAAAGATGATGTAATAAGTCTATCTAAAAACTCATACATTCTTTCTCCACGTAAAGTTACTTTAGCACCAATCGGCATACCTTTTCTTAGTTTAAATGATGCAACGTCTTTCTTTGAGATAGTAGCAACTGCTTTTTGACCAGTAATTTTAGTTAACTCATCAACAGCGTAATCTACTAATTTTTTGTCAGACACAGCAGCACCTACACCGCGGCTAATAACAATTTTTTCCAATTTTGGAACTTGCATTACATTTTTGTAACCAAATTCTTCTTTCAAAGCAGCAACTATTCTGCTTTTATATTCTTCCTTTAGTCTTGGTAAGTATCCCATAACTATATAACTTGATTAGATTTTTTTGAAAATCTTACTTTTGTTTCTCCATCCATTCTAAATCCTACTTTAGAAGTCTCTTTAGTTTTAGAGTCTACTAATGCTAAATTAGAAATATGGATAGGAGCTTCTTTCTTCACGATTCCACCTTGTGGGCTTTTTGCACTTGGTTTCGTATGTTTTGAAACCATGTTTAATCCTTCCACAACGGCTTTGTTTTTATCGCGAATTACACGTAAAACTTTACCTTCTTGTCCTTTATGATCACCAGCATTAACACGTACTAGGTCTCCTGATTTTATTTTAATTTTCATCATTTCTTTGAGAATTAAAGCACCTCAGGTGCTAATGATACAATTTTCATGAATTGTTTTTCACGAAGTTCTCTAGCTACTGGACCAAAAACACGAGTACCTCTCATTTCACCACCAGCATTTAATAATACGCAAGCGTTATCATCAAATCTAATGTATGAACCATCGGCTCTTCTCACTTCTTTTTTGGTACGTATTACAACTGCAGTTGAAACAGATCCTTTTTTAACATTACTGTTAGGAGCTGCATCTTTGATTGAAACTACAATTTTATCACCTACAGATGCGTAACGACGTTTCGTTCCACCTAGAACACGGATAGTTAAAACTTCTTTTGCTCCCGTGTTATCTGCTACTTTTAATCTTGATTCTTGTTGTACCATAATTACTTAGCTCTTTCAATGATTTCAACTAATCTCCAACATTTCGTTTTACTTAAAGGACGCGTTTCGCTAATTCTTACAGTATCACCAATATTACAGTCGTTTGTTTCGTCGTGTGCAACATATTTCTTAGTTTTCAACACGAACTTACCATACATAGGGTGTTTTACTCTTTTTGTTTCTGAAATAACAATAGATTTATCCATTTTATTACTAGTAACAACACCAACTCTTTCTTTTCTTAAATTTCTTTTTTCCATCTTTCAGCAGAATACAATTATTGTAACTCTCTTTTAGTAATTTCAGTTGCAATTCTTGCCACTGATCTTCTTAATGTTCTCATTTGAAGCGGATTCTCAATTGGAGAAATAGCATGAGCCATTTTAAGGTCGTTATACGTTTTCTTTACCTGAACAAGCTTTGCTTGTAAGTCAGCTACAGATAGATTTTTTATTTCAGATTGTTTCATAATTAATTTTTATTATGCTTCGAAATCTCTAGCAACGATAAACTTAGTTTTTACAGGAAGTTTTTGTGCTGCAAGACGTAATGCCTCTTTAGCTACTGAGATAGGCACTCCACCTACTTCAAACATAATTTTTCCTGGTTTTACAACAGCAGCCCAATATTCGACTGCTCCTTTTCCTTTACCCATACGTACCTCAAGTGGTTTTTTTGTAATAGGTTTGTCTGGAAATATTTTGATCCATAATTGACCCTCTCTTTTCATGTAACGAGTTGCAGCAATACGAGATGCTTCAATTTGACGAGACGTGATAAAAGAAGAATCCATAGATTTAATACCAAACATTCCGTTTGAAAGGATGTGCCCTCTTTGAGAGTTACCTTTCATTCTTCCCTTTTGTACCTTACGATATTTTGTTCTTTTAGGTTGTAACATTTTGTCTTTAATTTAAAAAATTACTTTCTTTTGCGTGGAGCTGGTTTACCGCCTTTTCCTTTTGAATCAAAACCACCTCTTTCAGAAGATTTTGGACCTTTTTTGTCCATACCTACTAACGGAGATAAATCTCTTTTGCCATAAACTTCGCCCTTCATTATCCATACTTTGATACCCATTCTACCATAAGTAGTATGTGCTTCAGATAATGCATAATCAATGTCTGCTCTGAAAGTTGATAATGGAATTCTTCCTTCTTTGAAACCTTCAGAACGCGCCATCTCTGCACCATTTAAACGACCAGAAATAAGAACCTTAATTCCTTCTGCGTTCATTCTCATTGCTGCTGCGATAGCCATTTTGATAGCTCTTCTGTAAGAAATACGACTTTCGATTTGACGAGCGATAGAGTTACCGACTAAGTAAGCATCTAATTCAGGTCTTTTGATTTCGAAAATGTTGATTTGAATTTCCTTATCTGTAATTTTCTTAAGTTCTTCTTTTAACTTGTCTACCTCTTGTCCGCCTTTTCCGATAATAATACCAGGTCTAGCAGTAGTGATAGTAACGGTTACAAGTTTTAAAGTTCTCTCGATAATTATT
>Ga0208595_1000079_pt1 | contig 32841 bp, 26 predicted proteins | sample LakMenEpi28Jun11_FD_150742 | JGI IMG/M metagenome (GOLD analysis project Ga0208595, IMG submission 150742) | Freshwater microbial communities from Lake Mendota, WI - 28JUN2011 deep hole epilimnion (SPAdes) | ecosystem: Environmental > Aquatic > Freshwater > Lake > Epilimnion/Euphotic zone ...
ACCCGCCTGCTTCATAATCGCCTCCCGATGGGGACCGTTGAATCAGATCACACGCTCAAATGCCAGAGGTTTTTGGAGGTGCCCAGCTGCGCGCAAAGCCAAAGCTCGACGAAGCAACACTTGCCGCACGACGCGCCGCCGCCGAAGCGCGCGAACAAGCGCAAGCAAAAGCACGTGCAGAGAAAATAGCGGCCCGCGAATTGGAAAAGGCCGAGAAGCTGGAACGTGCGCAAATGTCGGTAGAGCCCGACGCCCCGACAAAAACCGACGAAGAACGCAAGCTGGAACGCGATGCCAAATATGCGGCGAGAAAAGGCCGCAAAGGCAAGAAATAGCTGGCGCTATAAAATCACGCGGCTTGCTGCTTGATCGTCTCCATCAATGTTTTCATTTTGTCGATGGTGTAGAGCATGCTCTGCATTTTGCCTTTGTCGCCGAGAAGATTGCTAACGCTTGCGTCGATCTTGCTTTCGACCTTGGCGGAGACATTATCCTTCGCTTTGTCGCGCATGGCCTCAAGCTGTCCGAGATAACCGAAGGGCGCTGTGAACGAAACGGTCCCTAGGCCAACCGTTTTGTCATCACCGCTATAATGGAAAACCGCGCAGGCTTTAAGGTTGATCGTATCCCCGTCGATACTGTCAACACCAAGATAGAGCGTCGCCGTCACATGTCCGCCATAGATGATTTTGATGGGAATAATTTTTCCGCAGGACCCGGTGTCGGAGCCCTTCATTTCCCGGAGACGTTTCACGACGTTGAGCGGTTGGCGGCCATCATCGGACCATTGCAGCCAGGACGCATATACAAAGCGCTCTTCAAGCTTGCTTTTATCGAGCCCTTTGGAGGAAAGCCCAGAGGCAGCGGACTGCATGTTCGATTTACAATAATCCAGCTCTGTCGTTATCGTTGTCGTCTGGTCGCCATCGGGCGATCCACAGATGTTGGATATGAAGGGAAAAAACTGCAACTGCATTCCCATTTGTATGGTTCGATCATACCCGTCATAGCTGGGCGTGGCACGCGCATAGCGTTGAAATAACGTTATCCCATTGTCTTTGATGTCATTGAACTTTTCAATCCGTTGCTGCAGCTTTGCTGCTCTGTTGACCAAAAGGCAGAATTTATCGCGGACCCGCTCATATTTGGCCTCTTGGTCAGACGTGAGCGCAACCCCTTTTGCTTTGAGCGTGTTATACGCAACCTGCGTGGCGCACAGATTGCTTGCATAGCCGATTTTCTGCGCGGCGGTCGTGTCTGTGTAGGTGATCGGGCTTGGCATTGAGTCCACGTTTTTGTAGACATCTCCGCCACTGCTAAATGACATATTGTAGACGGTGTCATCGGCGCCTTTGGGATCTTTCACCGCAAAATAGCCTTGATAAGACGCATTCATGCTGTCGACATCGGATTCATAATCGGCATAGGCGCTCGCGTTCGCGTCAATATCCTGCGCAGATAATGCTCCGGACGTTCCCATCAGCAATGCAACAGAGGCTGCCTTGCATATTGTATATATTTTCATCAAAAAAATCCTCTAAAACGGCTGTCCGCAAGATTGTCATTCGGTGTCGCAATTGACTGATTATGGCGTTGCATGATGCCGGTTTTGCCGCGGCGCCGATGCTAAATTCATCCCAATTTCGCAGGTAATAATAGGTTGATAACCGGCGCGGGTGCTTCTGACGGGCGTCGTCCATATTGCGTAGGCGAAAGCAAAGCTGCCCCAAAAAGCATTTGGCTCCATTCGGCGGGGCTGCGCGTTGAAAAGCCTTGACCATTGGGTGGCCGGACCGTGAGCACGACCAGAACTTCGCGACGATCAACCGACGTGCCGCGACGCGAAAGCCCCGGAAAAGCGATCGGCGTTACCGAACGGTTGTTGGTGCTGCGCCGATTCAGGGAATCCCCCGATCCGACCACTATCGCCTTACCATAAGGTAGCTTCACGGACACTTCGACAAGGGTTTTGTCGGTCTCAAGTATACTTGCCCCCCGCCCGACATTCACGGCAGACTGTCCGGTAATATTCGACATTTCCAAAACCACGTCGAGATCTACGTCAGTTGGACCAATCCGCTGCGGCGTTACTTCCAACGTCACACCGACATTGCGTTCAATCGGCTGGCTCCTGTCCGAGAGGGGAACGATCAAGACCGATGCACCTTCGGAGAATTTGGATTTGCGGCCTTCGCGGGCGAGGACGACTGGACTTGCCTCAAGCGTGACGCGTGAACTGCTGCTCGACGCGAGGTTGAGCGAATAATTGATTGCAGGGGCGGTGACCGTGAGGTTCCCCGTCTGCGTGCTCGCATCAGCCCCTGCCAGATCATAATTGTAATTGAGCAAAGTTCCGCCGAACTGGACAGAAAGCCCATCAAGCAGATTAAGGCCCCTATTTCCCGTTGATGTGCGGTTTTCACGGATCAGATACGCTTCGATAACCACGCCTTCACCTGCGCCAACCACGGCATCGGGTGCTGTGCTGATTGATGATGGGGCAGTGGCCGGTAATTCGGAGCGGCTAGCGGACGAAGCTTGTGATGATACAGGGCGCCAGCTTGTTCCCGCAAACGCCGCATCCAGAAATCCGAGCCCTGCGGTATCTAAGTCCGACGCGCGGTCCGCTTGGGCCAAGGCCACACGCGCGAATTCTGGCTCGCCTGCGCGATATGCCAGCAGCGCCAAGGGAACAGCCATCGGGCCTGGCTTACCGCGCCGCTCTACAGCTTGGGCCATAAGATCCATGGCCTCTCGGATATTGCCAAGTTGGTAGGATGTCACAGATGCCCCCGCGAGCGGTTCCCACAAATCTGGCGCCAATCTCGCGGCTGTCTGAAAACCGCTCAACGCCATTTCCAGATCACCCCGCGTCACAGACGGCCCGCTCAGGAAACCCATAGCAACTTCGTAATGGGCGGCAGCCGAAAGCGGATTGTGGCGCACGGAAGCAAAGCCGTCCGCTTCGACCGGCCGACCGATCCCCGTCATCGCACCTTTCATCTGCACCGGGGCGCAGCCTGCGGTTAGCACAGCCATTAATATCACGAGGCGCAAAGGCCTTAGAGCGTTTCGCGTTGCCATCATTTCCTCGCAGAACCAATCTCAGTGCTCAATTCAGAATGTTGCCATGACAGTCGTTCGGCAGCAGGGGAGCTCTGATGCGCATGTGTCTCGCACAACGGCGCGACGTAAGGCAAATGCACAATAGTAAAATATGGTTCACATTTACCTGGATGCATGTTGGGTGAGATTTGATAACGCGCCGCGTGTCTGAAAACATGGCACACCGTTTACCAGCGCTTCAACCGCTGGTGTCGTCGCGGCGTTTGGGAGAGTCTTTTCATGGTGTTGAACCAAGACGCCGACTTTGAATACATCCTCGACGACAGCACAATCATGCGTGCCCACCAGCACAGTGCCGGTGCCCCAAAAAAAGCGATCAATCCGAAGACCGGTTTGAACCTCACGCGCTGCGACGGCCAAAAGGCGGCCTGAGCACCAAGGTTCATGCCGCCACCGATGCGCTTGGCAATCCCGTCCGCTTCATGCTGCCCAATCTCGTCGCCGCACTTAAATGTTGCCGATGAATGTAAATACCACTTAGGGTCCCGACCGGGCGAATAGATGCACTTTATTGATGCACTGCCGAGCTTGTTGCTCCGATTGGGGAATGCACAGAAAATCCCAAAGGGTATACTAAAAATGAATAAATCAGCACAAATGACTAATTGTGTTGCGTCGCATGCCATTACAGTATACCAAAATAGGGAAAGTTCAGATTCGACAATGCTGAAAAGGAATTCTGTCGAGTGTCGTCCGTCGTCGCCCTGTTTCAAGCTCGGCAAAACGTTCTTTCAACGGGAGATACTATGATGAAGAAAATGGTTGGGGGTAGCAGAAAAGTCGCTCCGGCGAATTCCGAGCTGCCAAAAACCGTCGATGTCGCCTATCGGACGCTCAGGGAGTGGATCCTCCAAGGGCATTTGGTAGCTGGACAAAGTCTTCCTGAGGCTGATTTGGCCCTGCAAATTGGTGTGAGCCGAACTCCGGTTCGAGAAGCTATCGGTCGATTAAGCGCCGAAGGCCTTGTCGTCATGGAGCGTTATCGCAAACATGTCGTAGCCAAGTTTGACGAGGATGGCCGCGTCGAAATCATGGAACTGAAGGCGTTGATCGAAGGCCGGGCCGCAGCTCGGGCAGCAACCCGATTGGATGATTCCGAGATTTTATATTTGAGGGATTTATCCAACCGCATGGAGCGTGCGGTGCGCGAACAAGGCGATGCTGCCCATTCCCTCTTCGACGAATTGAATCGCGAGTTTCACGCTCTTATTTGGCGCGCGGCTGACAGTCCGAGAGGTGAACGGATTCTTGAAACTGCGCTAAGCTCGCCATTCAATGTTCTGGGTCGGCTCGATGCGTCACTTTCCCAGTCGATGGAGCGGGCCTGCTGGTATCACCACGAAATCGTCAGTGCCTTTGAATCACGCGATCCTGAGCGGGCGCGGATGCAGATGATAGCTCACGAACTTTCCCTGATAACCACTCACTTCCCGGGGCGCTCATGACCGAACGAAAACTGGAGGGCCGATCGGCAATTTTGACTGGCGGAGCAAAGGGTATAGGAGTGCATTATGCCCATGCCCTTGCAGAAGCGGGCGCGAAGGTTGCGATACTGGACATTGAGGACGGGCAGGCATTGGCCGAGCAACTGTGCGCATCCCAAGGCCGTGATGTGGCCCGGGCATTTCAGTTGGATGTCAGCGACGAAGATCAGGTTAAGGCAACTGTCGGTTCAGTGGTTTCATGGGCAGGCGACGTTGACATACTGGTCAATAATGCCGCCATTTTCGCGACGCTAGGCGATGTCAAGGTGACCGATATGGACGTGGCGTTGTGGGACAAGGTTATGGCGGTCAACGTGCGCGGCCCTTTTCTGATGGTCAAGCATGTTGCGCCTCTCATGATTGCCAAGGGACGCGGGAAGATCGTCAACATCTCTTCGGGCAGCGCCTATAAGGGGCTTCCCTTCATGTCGCACTATGTGACTTCCAAGGGAGCAATGCTGGGCTTTACGAGGGCCTTGGCACGGGAGTTAGGGGCGCACAATCTGAACATCAACACTCTTGCACCTGGCCTGATCCTGTCGGATTCGATCAGCGCAAACCAGGAGCATCTTGATACGAACCGCGATCGTGTCGTCGCTAGCAGAGCACTTAAGCGCGATGGCTATCCGAACGACCTTCTTGGCGGATTGATCTTCTTATGTTCGGCCGACAGTGATTTTATGACCGGGCAGACTATGCTGATCGATGGCGGGTCGGTGAATATCTGATGTTGGGATTGGAAGGCAAGGTTGCCCTTGTAACAGGAGGCGCCGCGGGAATTGGCCGGGCGATTGCAGACAATTTCTCTGCAAAGGGCGCAACTGTAGTAACCGCTGATCTGTCGGAAGACGCAGATGTCCGTTGTGATGTGGCAAGTGAAGCCCAAGTCGATGCAATGGTCTCTTCGGTTATCGGGAGGCATGGCCGCCTCGATATTGCGGTCAATAATGCCGGCATATTGGGACCATTCGGAAAACTACTAGAACATGTCGAAGAAGCCGAATGGGATCGCGCACTTGGGGTAAATCTCAAAGGTGTTTTCCTGTGCATGAAGCACGAGCTAACGGCAATGTCCGGGCAAGGCGGCGCCATCGTGAACATCGCTTCGGTAGCTGGCTTTTTGGCAGCACCCAAGAATCCAGCTTATTCTGCCGCGAAACATGGCGTGCTGGGACTAACCAAAGGCGCAGCGGTGCAATATGCCGCTCGGGGCATACGCATCAACGCAATCTGTCCTGGGCTGGTCGATACAGGAATGGCGGCAACGATAGCTGCAGACGATTCTATGCCCGATTTCCCGAAACCTTTTGTTCCAATGGGTCGCATGGCAGCCCCGTCGGAAATTGCAGAAGTGGCCGCTTGGCTGGTGTCGGACCATGCCTCCTATCTGACGGGAGAAGCGATTGGTGTAGATGGCGGGTGGCGTATTGTGTGAGGAAATGATGAAGTACGAAGTTGCGCAAAATTATATAGATGGGCACTGGCAGAGCAGTTCCGAAACGCTGGAAACGATTAATCCATCGAACGGCGACGTTGCGAGCGTTTATGCTGCTGGCAGCATCGACGCCGCGAATGCCGCTGTATCTGCCGCGCGCCGTGCATTCGAGGTTGGCGGTTGGGCCAACAATCCTCGCAGGCGTGCCTCGGTCCTACTCGCTATGGCGGACGCGATTGAGAAGATCAGAGAGCCATTAGTGGCAACGGCCGTTGCGGAATGTGGAAAGAGGACGGCGGAGTTACAAGGCGAGGTCAATGCTGCCGTCTCTGAATTGCGCTATTATGCCGGTGTTGCCCGCACTATCTTTGGCCGCGTCCAAGAGGTCGGCGAGGGTCAGCTTTCGATATTCAGTCGCGAGCCGATTGGTGTCGCAGCAATTATCGTTCCCTGGAATGCGCCGATTACCTTGCTCATTCGCAGCCTGGGTCCAGCGCTAGCGGCGGGATGCTCAGTCGTCATAAAGCCAGCGCCTCAGACCTCCGCGACCAATGCTTTGATGATCAAGGCGCTGACATCAGTCTCCGACTTGCCGCGCGGCATCGTCAATTCTGTCAATGAGCGGGGCAGTGAAGTCGGACAAGCATTCGTCGCTCATCGGCAGGTCGATGCGATTAGCTTTACGGGTTCCAGGCACACTGCGGGACGGATATTTGAGGCCTCTGCGGCGACATTGAAGCGCCTCAATTTGGAACTGGGCGGAAAAGCGCCGGCTTTAGTGTTCGCCGATGCCGATCTCGAACGAGCACTTCCGGAAATCGTCCGTGGAGCAACGGCAGCGGCTGGCCAGATGTGTACTGCCGTAACGCGGGTACTGGTTGAAGCCTCGGCATATAACGAAGTCGCCGATCGGTTGGCCGAACGCTTTCGGGCATTAAAAGTCCGTCCAGCTGATGACCCTCAAGCTGAAATGGGGCCGGTCATCGATATGACCAACCGGGATCGCTTGATTGCGATTGTTGAAGGCGCGTCAAATGTGCTTGTGCACGGCTCTCCCCCGATCGGAACTCCCGCGCGAGGGTGCTACTTGAGTCCGAGCCTGATCGCTGTGGATGACATCGCCGATCCCCTCGCGCGTGACGAGCTGTTTGGCCCGATCGTAACGATCGAGAGATTCATGAGCGAAGAAGAGGCAGCACATAGCGCGAATGCGACAGATTATGGTCTTGCAGCCAGCGTTTGGACTCGCGACGGTGCGCGGGCCCAACGGATTGCCAGATCAATAAAGGCGGGCACGGTGTGGATCAATTCTCACAATCGTCTCTTCGCTGAAGCAGAAACCGGCGGGTATAAGCAAAGTGGTATCGGCCGACTTCATGGGATGATGGGCCTCGATGTCTTCATGGAGACCAAGCATGTCTTTACAGAAGTGGGCTTCATTCCCGCAACGGCGTGCTGACGATGGCATCCAAGCCCAATATACTGTTCATCATGGCAGACCAGCTCCGCGCTGATTATCTTTCATGTTACGGCCATCCGACATTGAAGACGCCGAACCTTGACTGGCTGGCGTCGCGCGGAGTTCTCTTCAATCGTGCCTATGCGCAATCGGCGGTATGCGGGCCGGCGCGGATGAGCGTTTACACCGGCCGCTATGTTCTTTCTCATGGTGCGACCCTCAATGACACGCCTCTCCGACAGGATGAATGGACAATCGGGGATTATCTGCGTCCCATAGGCTATCGCACAGTGCTGGTCGGTAAGACGCACATGCGCGCCGATTTGGAAGGCATGGAGAAGCGCAAAATTGAACCCACATCCGGGTCTGGCTTGCTCGTTGCCGAAGCGGGATTCGAGACATATTCGCGTGAAGAAGGAATTTACCTCGACCATTGGCCGGCCGCAAAAAGGTTCGGTGCTGACTATAATCGTTATCTAAGAGACCGCGGCTATGGGGGTGACAACCCGTGGCATGATTGGGTAAACTCGGTGGAGATTGATGGCGAGGTCGTTTCTGGCTGGCTTCTTGAGACAGCACCTTATCCAGCTCGGGTACGTGAGGAAGACAGCGAGACGCCTTACCTGACCCGCCGTGCGATCGAATGCATCGATGCGATGGCTGATCATCCATGGTGCCTGCACTTAAGCTATATCAAGCCCCACTGGCCCTATATTGCTCCTGCACCTTACCACGCAATGTATTCGGCAGCCGACGTTATACCCGCGGTTCGGGCCGCCGAAGAACTCTCGACGCAAAATCCGGTGTTTGCTGGCTTCCAGCGGCGACGGGTGAGCCAGAGTTTTTCTGACGAAGGGGTCCGGGTTCCTGTGGTTGCTGCCTATATGGGCTTGGTTAAACAGCTTGATGATCAGCTTGGTGTTCTATTTTCTGCATTGAAGGACCGCGGTCTATTCGAAAGCACACTGATCATATTCACGTCGGATCATGGCGACTATCTTGGCGACCACTGGCTTGGCGAAAAAGAGTTTCTGCACGAAGCCTCCATTCGCGTACCCCTCATTGTTGTCGATCCCGGTAAACATGCGGACCAGACACGCGGGACCGTAAACGAGGATCTTGTTGAATCTATCGATCTATTGCCGACCTTTGTCGATTTGGCGGGTGGTGATGCCTGCCACCCCCGCCTCGAAGGCCGCTCGCTTCTGCCCCTTTTGGCTGGCGGGACGGGAGAGCGGAGCTACAGCTTTTGCGAATATGACTATGCAACCATGCGGTTTCGCAGGGAGCTGGCGCAGCCCATCAACAAGACAGGTATCGTTGCCGTTGTAGGCGCGCGTTGGAAATTGATCGCATGTCCGGGTTTTGAACCATTGTTGTTTGACCTCGAAAATGATCCTGGCGAACTGGAAGATCGTGCCTTGGATCCACATTGCGCATCTATCCGTGCCGAACTCGAAGCTGCCTTGTGCGAATGGGCCTTGCGCCCCCGTCGGGTGACCGAGAGTGAGGCCACTATCGAACGCCGAACCGACACTCAGGTGACGCGCGGTATCAAGCTGGGAATCCGGAATGCCGAAGAGCTTGCGGTTGCCCTTGCCGAAGAATCCGGAAAATGAAGAATATTTCTGCGTTTATTGGGGGTCAATTTGTTACCGGGCCGCGCACCTTTGTGAAGCGCTCTCCTGTGGATGGAAACCTTGTTGCGCTGGTGCATGAAGCGGATGAGTCCATAGTTGACTTGGCGGTTTGCGCTGCTCGGGAAGCAAAATGCGACTGGGAGAAATGGGACCGCAATGACCGCGCGGAGCTGTTAGAACGCCTAGCCGACGCAATCGCGGCGCGTGCTGACGACCTTGCAGACGCAGAAGTGGCGGATATAGGCCGCCCTAGGGAGCAGGTTCTGGCTGCTCATGTGGCACGAACTATTGAAACCTTCCGCTTATATGCGACCTTGTTGCGAACGGCAAAAGATGACGCTTGGCATGGCCGGGCCGTATCGCCGAACATTTCCCGCGAAAATGCGCCACAAACACTGGCCTATACAAGCCGTCATCCACTTGGCGTTGTAGCTATCATTGCTCCTTGGAATGTTCCTTTGCTCTTGCTGGCACTTAACCTTGCTCCCGCACTGGCAGCGGGGAACTGCGTGGTGGCTAAGCCATCGGAACACTCCCCATCGTCGGCTACATTGCTTGCAGAGATTTTTCATGACGCAGGGCTGCCTGCTGGTGTCTTCAATGTTGTTCATGGAATGGGGGCAAATTCCACCGGATCAATACTGGCGGCGCACCCTGGAATTGATGGCTTCGGCTTCACCGGTGAAGGGCGAAGCGCTACATCCATCATGAAGTCTGCAGCCGATGGATTGCGTCCGGTTCTTTTCGAGTTGGGCGGCAAGAATGCCGGGTTGGTGTTCGCTGACGCTGATCTCGATAAAGCTGCTCAGGCTTGCGCCATGGCGGCTTTTGCGAACAGTGGTCAAGTCTGTCTCTCAATAGAACGACTTTATGTGGAAAGAAGGGTTTTCGAGGCCTTTCTATCAAAGCTGACAGCGATTGCGGCAGGTCAGGTGCTTGGCCCTCTTATTTCCCAGGAACATAGGTCGCATGTACACGAGGCGGTCAAGCGCGCCATTGAGGTGGGAGCACGTTGCATCATTGGCGGAGCTTTACCCGAAGGTGAGGGTGCATTTTATCCCGCTACGATCCTGACCGGCTTGTCCGACGATGCCGAATTGTCGCGCAAGGAAACATTTGGTCCGGTTGTTCATATTGCCCCGTTCGACACGGAGGTCGAAGCCATCGCGCGCGCCAATGATACTGAGTTCGGGCTTGCAACTATGGTGTGGACCCGCGACCTGGCGCGCGCACATCGGACAGCGGCGGGCCTGAAAGCTGGCATCAAATGGGTGAACTGCTGGCAAGTCCGCGATTTTTCCACTCCTCTCCAGGGACATGGGCGCTCTGGAATTGGCGCTCAAGGAGGTCGCGAGTCCCTTGAATTCTATTCTCAGATAACAACAACGGTGGTGAGCTTGTGAGAAACGACTATCAGAATCCCAGTCAGGAAACGCTGCTGTCCATGTATGAGCGGATGCTCGTCATTCGAGAGACCGAAGAATATCTTGGCGCTCAGTTTAGGGCTGGCGAACTGCCGGCAGGTGTTCACCTATATATCGGGCAGGAAGCTTCGGGGGTCGGCATTTGCGCTCATCTCAGCGACGAAGACTGGATAACCAGCACCCACAGAGGACATGGACATTTCCTCGCCAAAGGAGGCGACCCTTATGCCATGATTGCAGAAATTCACGCCAAGGCAGACGGTGTCTGCGGCGGATTTGGAGGCACCATGCATGTTGCGGATTTATCGCGCGGCATATTGGGCGCAAATGGCATTGTTGGCGGCGGCCTAGGGATTGCGACTGGCGCTGCATTTGCTGCGAAGCTGGATGGAAAGGGAAAAGTAGCCGCATGCTTTTTTGGCGACGGCGCGGCCAACCAGGGCACATTGATGGAAGCGATGAACGTGGCTTCGCTCTGGAAGCTTCCCTTGTTGCTGGTCTGCGAGCATAATGGGTGGTCCGAATTTACCCGATCGGAAGTAGTGACCAGCGGAAATATCCTCGATCGTGCCCAGCCTTTCGGAATTCCGGCGCAAGAAGTCGATGGTAATGATGTGGGCGCCGTCTGGCGAGCTGCCGGCGAAATGATCGAAGCTATGCGGAACGGTGGCGGACCTGGCCTTCTGCTAACGCATACCTACCGAACACGTGGTCATGTCGAGGCCGAGATCAATTTCTTGTCGCAATCCTATCGAAGCGAGGAAGAGGTCGCGAGCTGGGTGGCACGTGACCCGCTGGACCGCGCTGCTGCACTTTTGGCTGAAACGGGGATGGCGACAGAAGAGATCGTGTTAGTTCGCGAGCGAGTCAGAAAGATAATAGACGCAGCGGCCGCACGCGCGCAAGCCGCACCGGATCCGGACCCTGCGTTAGTCAAGTCAATGATGTTTTCAGAAGTGGATGCATGGTAATGGCAAAGCGCAGGTTCATCCAAGCTATCAATGATGCCATGTTCGAGGAAATGGAGCGTGACCCCCGCATAATTCTTTTCGGCGAGGATGTCGAAATCTCGATGTTTGGCGACACCAAAGGGCTTAGAGATCATTTCGGACCTGATCGGGTGCGCGACACCCCAATTTGCGAAGCATTGCTAACCGGTATGGCGGTGGGAATGGCCGCAGCAGGATGGCGCCCTGTCCTTCACATGATGTTTTCTAACTTCATGTACACCGGCTTTGATGCAATCGCGAACCAAATGTCGAAATTGCATCTGATGACTGGTGGTCAAATGAAACTGCCAATTACGGTCATGGCAGGTTTCGGGGGAGGTAGGTCTACGGCAGCTCAGCATTCCGACTGCCCCTATCCGTTATTCATGAACCTGGGCGGTATCAACGTGGCTGTCCCTTCCAATGCAGGTGATGCAAAGGGCCTGTTTAAAACGGCCGTGCGTAGCAATGATCCAGCAATCTTTCTGGAGCCCGGTGGTCGGGGTGGAGAGCTAGGCGAAGTTCCCGATGGCGAACACCTTGTTTCTTTTGGCAAAGCCGCAATTCGTCGTGAAGGGCGCGATGTCACTATTGTAGCGATTGGGGCAATGGTTAAGCTTGCAGATCAAGCGGCTAAGACGTTGGCGGCTAACGGGGTTGAGGCGGAAATTATTGATCCTCGAACGCTTGTTCCGCTGGATGAGGAAACCATTCTCGCGTCCATTGCAAAAACACGACGGCTGGTCATTGTCGATGAAGCGCGCGACCGTTGCAGTGCGGCGAGCCAGATAGCTGCCGTTGCGGCCGATCGTGGCTTTGATTTTCTGAAAGCACCCGTCAAACGGGTTACGGTTCCAAACGTTTGTATGCCTTACGCCCCTGCGCTGGAGCGCAGTGTTTACCCCAACTCGGAAAGGATTGTTTCTACAGTGCTGGCCTTAGTTTCAAATCAGGAGGCAATATGAAAATTCAGCTCAAACTGCCGCGTGTCGGCATGAATATGGAAGAAGCGACCATTGTTGCTTGGCACAAATCGGCTGGCGAAGTATTTGCAAGCGGCGATGCGCTTTACGACTTTGAAACTGAAAAGGTGACGCAATCGTTCGAGGCTAGCGCGGACGGCAAGCTGCTGGAAATTCATGTTGCAGAGGGTGAGGACGCGCAAGTTGGCGATGTCGTTTGCATCGTCGAGGTTGACCTATGACCATGAGCGGACGCCTTCAACATGTCGGCGTCAGCGTTGCCGACATGGATCGAGCGCTGGCATTTCTGTCGAAGCTTGGCTTTGAGACCCGCGCGCGATTTGCACCATTCGATTCCGCTGCCGTCGCCGGCATCACTGGCCTGACGGGCGCCAGAGTTCGAGAGATCGCCTATGTGGCGCGTGACGACTATACTTTCGAACTGCTCGAATATGCAGCACCTAAGCGCGACGAAGCAGTCCGCCGCGTCTGTGACGTCGGCTACTTCCATATGGCCCTTGAGGTGGACTGCCTCACTGAGGTTATGGCGGACCTCGGATCAGATGCACAGCCATACACCGTAGCCCAAGGTCCTGCCATGGGGCAACGCGCAGCATATATCTATGGGCCAGATGGATTGACTGTTGAACTAATCGAGCAGCCACGCCTGTGAATTTACTTTCGCAGACACGGTTCGATGATCCGAATGAGATACTGCAGTGGTAGCTCTATGGTGGGTTTCATGCGCCGTCGATCTGCTGGAAAGAACCAAGTTTTCGTTGAGGACATGATTATGTGTGAGCGAGATATAATATTGATAATTGGTTCCGGTCTCGGTCTCGGTCTCGGCAGGCCTAACCTTATGGGGATGCCGCTGCTTACCAGATGTGGTGCCCAGATCTTTATGCAAGTGTCCGAACTTGGCCAATACAAAACTGGAGGTGTAGCATGATCCGCGTATTTCTAATTGCTCTGGCATTTTTCGCGCAGCCGGTTCTGGCCCAGCCCGTCTTCGAACAAGCGCCTGAGCTCAAGGCCAACCCCAACCCGCGTGCGCCTTTGGCTGCAGTGCTGACTTTCAAGGCATCCGGACCCGTCACGACGGCAGTCAGCATAGACGATGGTTTGGCACAAAGAACCCTCAACTTCGGTCCACATCTTGATCCTACAAAGGGTCTGCCGATCGTTGACCTAGCTGCCGGGCGTCAGTTTAATGTGACTGTGCAGATTTCAGATAAATCTGGTACCACAACGTCATCCAAAGTCCTGTCGTTCAGGACGCCAGCATTACCTACGCCTGGGCTTGAATGGCCGACCCTTACGACGACCCTTGCCGATGGCGGGGTGCTCGAACCAGGCTTGCGTTTCATAAGTGTAAGGCGGCGGGCGCCTGGGCGGCAAAGCTTCCAGACAAAATCTCAGCAGGAATTTGCGCGGGGTTGGGGTTTGATATTGGCACTCGATGCCAAGGGGGACGTACGCTGGTATTATATCAGTCAGCGCCGTGTGGCAGGGATCAAGCCCTCACCGGATGGTACGCTGCTTTTTACAACTGAGGATCAGCGCGTCGTCAAAATTGATATGCTTGGTAACATTATTCGCCAATGGTATCCCGAAAAACGGCGGCTTGGACCGGTTGCTGGTGCAACGGAGATCACCGGGCTACAAACCCTGCACCACGAACCGTCAATCACACCGTGGGGTACATACATCTCTATGTCGGCGCACGGACGGGAGATTCTTGACTATCCATCGAGCGTCACCGATCCGCAGGCTCCACGCAAGCCGACTATGGTGATGGGCGACAAGATCGTCGAGTTTAACGCGGACGGAAAAGTGGTATGGGAGTGGGATGCGTTCGAACATCTTGATCCCTATCTGCTTCATTATCATACCTTCCAGCCATATTGGGCTGTCAGAGGCTATCCCGGCTATGCGGATTGGACGCACGGTAACGGGATAACGTTCGACGCAGAGCGCGATCTCGTCATCGCGTCGTTCAAGCATCTGGATGCGCTGGTAGCGATAGACCGTAAGACGAAAGACATCCGCTGGATATTCGGCGACCCTAAGGGTTGGCCGGAAAAATATCAGTCCCGGATCCTGAAGCCCATCGGCTTAACCCGCTATCCTTGGTCCCAACATCACCCCCATGTCACGCCGCAGGGAACCATCGTCTATTATGACAATGGCATGTTCCAAGCTCGGCCATTTGACGGCCAGGAGATCGTTCCCTTTCATCGTAGCTACAGTCGCGCTGTTGAGATCAAGGTCGATCCTAAAGCAATGACCGTCACCGAGTTATGGACGTCGGAGAAGGAACAGAAGCCAGACAGTTGCGTCCATTGGGCGATGGGTGATGCTCAGCGCATGCCATCCACCAGTAACATGATGGTCATTCGTAGCTTCTGTCCGCCGATCACCGACAAGCTCAATGATCAGGATGAATATGATCTGACCCGGCGCTTTGTCGATGATGTTCCATATGCGGGAAGAGTTGAAGAATTCTCGCGAACCGCGCCCGCGAAGTTGCTTTCGCAGACACGTTTCGATGATCCCAATGAGATACTGCAATGGCAGCTTTATGGTGGGTTTCATGCGCCGTCGATCTACTGGGAAAACGGGGCAGGAAAGCCGCGATGAGCGGTGTTCCACATTCTGACCGGTCGCGGGGCTCACCCGCATTAAGCGTAATATCCATTTATAGGTTTTTGATATGAGCGAGCGACGAAAAATTTTGATAGCCGGCGGCGGGATCGGCGGAATGACCGCTGCCGGCCTGCTCCTGCAAGCCGGGCATGACGTCGAGGTTTTCGAGCAGGCTCCCGCGCTTGGCGAGGTTGGCGCGGGCGTCCAAGTCAGCGCCAATGCCACACATGTTTTGCGCCATCTTGGCGTGCTTGACCAGCTTGCCACTATTTCGGTCCGGCCATTGCGCACCGAGTTCCGGCTCCACGACACAGCGGAGGTGGTGAGCCAGATTCTGCTGGGCGATACACATGAAGACCGATTTGGCGCGCCCTATCTCCACGTTTATCGTCCCGACATGCTGCGCATCTTGGAGGACCGTGTTCGACAACTGTCTGCGTCGGCGGTTCATCTTGGGAAGGCGTTGGAGCGCTACGAGGAAGATAAGCAAGGCGTAGCCCTGTACTTCACAGATGGCACCGAAGCGCGCGGTGACGTGCTCATTGGTGCCGACGGGATCAAATCGGTCGTGCGCGCGCAGATGCACGGTAAAGAGCCGGCCAATTATACTGGCAATGTCGCTTGGCGCGTCATGGTGCCAGCCGAAAAACTACCCTCCGATTTTCAACCCCCAATCTTCGTCAACTGGATGGGGCCAGACAAACATATGGTTGTCTATTGGGTTAATGGCGGCAGGTTTTTGAACTTCGTCGGTTGCGTCGAGAAGCCGGAATGGACACAAGAAGGGTGGGCTATCAAAGCCCCTTGGGCAGACATGAAGGCCGATTTCGTAGGGTTCCACCCCGATGTGCAGACTATGATTGACGCGGCTGATAAGGATAGCTGTTTCTGCTGGGCGCTTAACAACCGGCCGCGCCTTAACTTCTGGAGCACGGATCGCGTGACCCTGCTGGGAGACAGCGCGCATCCCACTTTACCTTATATGGCGCAAGGGGCTGTCATGGCCATTGAGGACGCGGCGGTGCTAATGCGCGTGTTTGATGAATTTGACGACACGGCAACGGCTCTTAAGGCCTATGAACAGGCGCGCATCGACCGCACGGCTCGGATCGTAAATGAAAGCTCTGAGCACGCCCGACTGTTCCATTTCCAGACGCATGAAGAGTTCCGCGAAGCTTTCGGGCGCAAGGATCCCTCTAAGGACCGTGGCTTATGGCTCTACAATTACAACCCGCTGTCGGTATCCCTGACCGCCCAGCCGTAACGACCTTCAGCGCAATCGGTTGAAATGCAGATTTAACAATTTTCGAGGAAATGATGACAGAATACACCTTCCAGCCGCACCCGCACATTACCGTTCCCGTAGCCGGATCGGCACAACAGTTCCCGGTTCGCCGGATCTTTTGCGTGGGCCGCAATTATGCCGAGCATGCGCGCGAGATGGGTTTTGATCCCAACCGCGAACCGCCCTTCTTCTTCACCAAGCCGGCCGATGCAGTTGTTCACGACGGCGCGACCATTCCCTATCCAACGCTCACCGAGAACTTCCACTACGAAGCGGAACTGGTCGTCGCGATTGGGAAAGAAGGTCGGAACCTGTCGGTTGAAGAGAGCCTATCCTACATTTGGGGCTATGCTGTGGGGAACGATCTGACGCGGCGGGATATTCAAATCCAGGCAAGAGAAAAAGGCCGCCCCTGGGATTGGGGCAAGGCATTTGACCGTTCGGCCGTTATCGGCCCCATCCACCCAGTCGCCGAAGTAGGGCATCCTGCAAAGGGATCAATCCGTCTCGCTGTCAATGATACCGTAAAGCAGGACGCGGATCTGTCTGAGCTGATCTGGTCCGTCCCTGAGATCATCTCGATACTATCGCATTCGATGACCATCAAACCAGGCGACCTGATCATGACTGGTACACCGGCTGGGGTCGGTCCGCTTGTGCCGGGCGACGTGTGCGTGGTCTCAATCGACGGGCTTGGCAATCTGACCACGAAGATCGGTCCACGCGAATGACGCTGCGCCTACACAACTTCTTCAGGTCATCCACTTCGACCCGGTTGCGCGCGGCACTCAATCTGAAGGGCCTGGATTACGAATATGTGGCTTATGCTCTGCGTAAGGGCGAGAACCGCACAGCGGCCTATCTCGGGCTGAACCCAGCCGGACTTGTTCCCGCGCTTGAACTCGACGACGGCACGGTGCTGACCCAGTCGCTGGCGATCATCGAATGGCTTGACGAGACATATCCGAACCCGCCCTTGTTGCCGGCAGACACGGGCGGGCGGGCGCGCGTGCGGTCTTTGGCCTACATGATTGCGTGCGAGATTCATCCGCTCAATAACCTGCGTGTTCTGAACCGGCTGGGCGTGCAGTTTGGAGCGGGGGAAGATGCGGTCGCCGAGTGGTTTTCCCATTGGGTGACCGAAACTTTCGACGCGATAGAAGCCACGCTTGCGGGAAGTCTGCAAACCGGTCGCTTCTGCCACGGCGATGTCCCCTCCCTCGCTGATATCTGCCTTTACGCTCAAGTCTGGAACAATCGGCGCTTCTCGATCCCGCTAGAAAATTGGCCAACCATCGCGAAGATATTCGGCGAGCTGGACGGCATTGAAGCCTTCAAAAACGCCGCTCCCCCCAACCAGCCCGATGCGGAATAATCCGGTTTAAAGGAGACCTAATATGAGCGAAGAGCTCGATCGCACCTCAGTCGCCCATGCGATGCAGCCCGATGATACGCCCGAACTGCGCGAGCTCTACCGCGGGTTTGCAGAACAAAGCCTGCTGCCCCTGTGGACCCAGTTGGGCGACCTGATGCCGATCCACCCCAAGTCTAAGGCGCTGCCGTACGTCTGGAAGTGGGCCAAGCTGCTGCCTCTCGCCAAACGTTCCGGCGATCTCGTGCCCGTTGGACGCGGCGGCGAACGCCGCGCGATCGGGCTTGGCAATCCGGGACTCGCCCCACATGCCTATATCAGCCCGACGCTCTGGGCCGCGATCCAATATCTTGGTCCGCGCGAAGTGGCCCCCGAACATCGCCACAGCCAAAACGCCTTTCGGTTTGTAGTGGAAGGTGAAGGCGTTTGGACGGTGGTCAACGGCGATCCGGTAAGAATGAGCCGCGGCGATCTTCTGTTAACACCGGGGGGGAATTTCCACGGCCACCAGAATGTCACTGATCAGCCGATGACCTGGATCGACGGCCTCGATATTCCGTTCAGCCAGCAGATGGACGTCGGCTTTTTCGAATTCGGTTCCGACCAGCTCACCTGCCTTGAAACACCTGATTACAGCCGCGGCGAGCGGCTTTGGTGTCATCCTGGGCTGCGTCCCCTGGCGGGGTTGAAGGATACCGTGAGTTCCCCGATTGGCGCCTATCGCTGGAAGTATACCGACGCTGCGCTCAGCGAGCAGCTTGCCCTCGAATCAGAAGGCTACCCGGCTACCGTTGCCCCCGGACATGCGGCGATCCGCTACGTCAATCCCACGACCGGCGGGGATGTCATGCCGACGATCCGTTTGGAGTTCCACCGTCTTCGCGCCGGCACCGAAACCGCTACGCGGCGGGATGTCGGCTCAACCGTGTTCCAAGTTTTCGAAGGCACGGGAGCGGTGGTCATGAACGGTGAAACCCATGTCCTGGAAAAGGGTGATATGTTTGTCGTCCCGTCCTGGATTCCTTGGTCCCTACAGGCAGAGACGCCGTTCGACCTGTTCCGCTTCTCTGATGCTCCAATTATGGAGAAGCTGAATTTTATGAGATCGGACGTAGAGCAATCTTGAAAATCAGGATTAACCATCATGACCCACTTGAGTCTTTTGGCGGTACGCAGCGGCATACAAAGTGTTCCAAACTATACCTGCCGCGACTCAGCAAACTGCGCGCGTCTGAGGCTGTATCGTGCGACGACGCTCCGATTGAAGCTAGGTTGCGGCGATGACTGCTGCCGCGTTCAGCTCTAACTTGTCCTTTTGCATCGGCCCAATGCTGTCTCCGTCGACGCCATTGAATCCGTTTACACCAATTTGGACAACTCCGTTTTTGAGTTTGACATCTAGTATACCAGAATAGATTTATTCGGTTGACTATGGAGATTTGTAACCATAAGAATAGATTTTGGTATACCATAAGGAGGGGTTTATGAAGGGCGTCCCAAAAAAAATCAGTTCATTAACTCGGCTAATGGCCGCGAGTGTGCTCGTGCTACCGCTCGCGTCACCGTCTTTCGCTCAGTCTGCGGAAGGCGAAGATGACGCACCGGCACTTGGCGAGATTGTTGTAACGGCGACAAAGCGTCCGGAGCGCTTGCAGGACGTGCCAATCTCGGTGCAGGCGGTTACGGGCGACCTCCTAAGGAGCGGCGCCGTTCAGAATTTCGAAGATGTGCAAGTGCCAGGGCTCCGTGTTTCTCGTGGAGGCATGGCCGATACAATCACCGTGCGCGGGATTGGGTCAGGGCAGAATCTTGGATTTGAACAATCCGCGCCAATGTATATCGATGGCATCTATTATGGTCGGGCACGCACCCAGCGCCTCGGATTTCTGGACATTGACCGTATCGAGTTTCTGAAGGGTCCGCAGCCGACATTTTTGGGCAAGAATGCGATCGCCGGTGCCATCAACGTTGCCACGCGACGCCCCGGAGATGAATTCGGAGGAGAAATTGAGTTCAGCTATGAACCGGTCACCAATGAGAAAACGGCTTTTGGCGCTACCGACATCCCGATCGGGGACAATTGGGCAACCCGTTTCGCCCTTCGTTACCGGAAGTCGGAAGGGTATATCACCAATACGATAACTGGACGCAAAGAGCCTGAAATCGAGGATTTGCTCGGACGAGTTGTTGTGACTGGAGATCTGTCCGATCAGTTGAAGTTGACCGCCATCGGCTATTTCGGAAACAATAACGATCATGGACGGAATAACCAGCCAATCATTTGTCTGCCCAATTTCCGCCGGGATCTCTCAGATGCAACTCGCGAACCCTGCACTTTCGATAGCGCAAAGTCATCGCGCGGTCTGATCCCTGCGGCTGCTGAAACTGCGCGGCCCGATCTTTATACAGATGATGATGGCGGTTCATTCTACAACCGTTTGCGGTCGACTGGTGGAACCCTGCTTCTCGACTATGAGTTTGGAAACGGCATTACCCTGAGTTCGGTTTCTGGATTTTATCAGTATAAAAATTACCAGTTTATCGATACCGACCAAGCTATCGCTAATTATTCAACCGCGACCTTTACTGAACAGTATGACCAGTTCAGCCAGGAGATTCGTCTAATCTCCTCGAAAGATAGCGCATTCACTTGGTTCCTCGGGGCCTATGTCGACAAGAACAACAATGATGTTGTGAGCACTACAGACCAAGACGCTCGCAATCTTCTTCCACTTGTGGTTCCTGCACCAGCCGGTTCTACCCCGCGCACTGCCGCGTTCGTCAATACGCGCATTCTCGGGTCGATTACAGATTTCCGTGAGAATGCAGATTCGTGGGCGTTTTTCGGGGAAGCTAGCCAAAAACTGGGGCCAGTCACTTTGCGTGGTGGCTTACGCTATGAGGAAATCAACAAGGATGTTGATTTTCTGCGTTGCGACTCCACGCCTTATTCTGGTTGTTCGCCGCTTCCTCTCCGCACCGGCAGCCGCAAGGATAAAAAATTCCAGCCTGCGATTACGCTCGAAGCTCGTCCCGCTGAAGATGTGATGATTTACACGAGCTTCAAAAAGGGTTTCAAGTCAGGAGGGTTTTCGGGGACGGATGGCCTGCCTTTCAATCCTGAGAGCGCAAATGCATATGAGATTGGTCTAAAGAGCCGGTTCTTCGACAAGCGGGTCCTGCTCAATCTAACGGCATTCCGCAGCAATTATAAGGATCTCCAAGTCTCGTCTTTCGATCCAGCAACCGCACTCTTTCTTACCACGAATGCCGCATCCGCCCGCACGCAAGGATTGGAAGCTGAGCTCCAACTCGCGGTAACGCAAGACTTCAAGCTCTCGGGCAATGTCACATATCTCGATGCTACATATGAAGACTTCACCAAGTCGCAATGCTGGGCAGGGCAAACAGCGGCGCTTGGGTGCGTTACGGTCGGGTCAAGCAGCACCCAAGATTTGTCAGGTGTGACGACGCCTTATGCGCCGGAATGGTCGGGAAGCATTGCTGCTGACTGGTCGAAAGACATCGGCAGTGGCTTAACGCTAAAGGCGGGGAGCGATCTTTATTTTACCAGTCGTTTTGCTACCTTGACCGACATCCATCCGGACTCGTTCCAGGAAAAGTTTGCAAAACTTAACGCAAGAATCGGTCTATCAACTGAGAGCGGCTGGGATTTGTCGCTGGCGGTTCGTAATCTGACAGATAAAAGAACTGCAGCGTTTAAGAATACGATTCCAGGAGGATTCAATTCAATTGCAGCGTTCACTGAGCCTCCGCGTACATTCACGATCCAGGCGCGCTACAAGTTCTGATACGTCGGACGAGCAGAGTCGCGTTGGCCAAGTCAACGCGGCTCTGCCATTTCCTGAATTGGAAAGGCTGGAATGACCTACGCAGGACGGACGTCGTCCAAGCACCTTAAGGCCGCGGTTTGCATGGTGCTGTCCGGGATGGCTGCCCTTGTTTATCAGATCGTGTGGACCCATCAGATGGCGGTCGCAATCGGGACAGCTCAAAGCGCCGTTGCTATAATGCTGGCGGTCTTTCTAGGTGGACTTGCCCTTGGCGGCTGGGTTGCATCGCGTTGGCTCCGTTCCCATCTGGATGCTGGCAAACGCTATGCTTTTCTTGAGTTGTTTATTGTAGTTTGGGCTGTTTCATTACCCTTTCTTTTTCCCTCCCTACAGAAGCTGCTGATAGGATTACTCGCCAGCGGTAATGCGTTGCCACCGGATGCAGGCTGGTCTCAATTTGGTGTGTATCTTTTTCTCGTGGTGACTGCCTTTGCCCCGCCCACCATCGCGATGGGAGCCACCTTGCCCATTTTGGTGCGTGCGGTTCGGGGGGCCGCATCCGATGTAGCCAGCTTGTACGCCCTGAATACAATGGGTGCAGCGGCGGGGGCGATGTTGGCTGGATTTGTTCTGGTTCCCGCAATCGGTTTAAGTGGAGCCAGTCAGCTTGCGGCTGTTGCTAATTTGGCAGCAGCGTTTTTGGCATGGAGATATCTTCGCGACAATGGCGGGCCTTTAGAGCAGACTCCAGAGACCGGTAATGTCTTCAAAACAAGAGTACTGATCGCAGCCGGTCTGACTGGCATTGCAACATTTGCACTTGAAGTATTCTGGACGCGGCTGTTGGCGATTCCCTTTGGTGGAACCACGCAGGGTTTTGCGTTCATGCTCGGCTTGTGGCTGGCCGGGTTGGCGTTTGGAGGCTGGGTAGCTGCCAAGAAAAGCGGGAGCGCGGCGACTGCGCTTTTCGCAGGCGCCATTCTCTCGGTTGCGGGTTACTTTGCCATACTGATCACGGGAGCGGCAACGAAGTTTGCAGTGCTCGCGCTCTTTCCGGGAGCGATTGCATTTGGAATGGCTTATCCACGTTTCGTTGATGCCGCCGGGGGAGATGTCGCAAAAAGCGCTGCTTTAGTTTATGCTGCGAATATCGTAGGTGCGATGTGCGGTGCCATCATTGCTGGCCACTATTTGCTGGAGTCATTTGGTTTCGGGGGGACCTTACTCTTCGCGGTCACGCTTTTAATGATCGCAGGCGCTGCGATCTGCGAACAAACGAAGTTAAGAATCGGCCTAGCTGGAGGCGCAGCGGTGTTTTCCAGTCTCTTGGCTGTTGGCGTACCGGAACCATATTCGCTCCTAAAGGCAGGCGTGGTAGACCAAGACACGAGCGGGGACCTTGTCTCATTATCAGTCGGGCGTGTTGCCACCGTTGAAGTGCGGCAACGCGATGACGGGATTGCAATCCGCAGCGATGGATTGCCTGAAGCACTGGTGCAACGCACTGGTACACCGCCTCTTCTGAATGATCAGCATTGGCTAACAGCCTTGCCTGCGCTGGCCAGACCCGAAGCACGCTCCATGATGGTTATTGGTTTAGGTGGCGGGGTTAGCCTTGAGCCTGTTCCTACCTGGATACGAAGCATCGATGTTGTCGAAATCGAAGAGCGGATCATTGAGGCAAATCTAATGATCGCTGATCAACGAGAGGTGAATCCGCTTGCCGATCCTCGTGTCACGCTTGTTCATAACGATGCACGCAACGCTATGCTTCGCACGAGCAAACGTTACGACATTATCGTTTCCCAGCCGTCGCATCCATGGACTGCAGGTTCCGCGAATCTTTATACGGAAGAGTTTGTTGCACTCGCAAAGGATCGGCTCACCGAGGGGGGTATATTTGTCCAGTGGATGAATGCGTCCTTCGTAGAGCCGCGCTTACTGCGTTCTTTCTTGGCAACCCTGGCATCGGAATTCAGAAACGTCAGGGTGTATGAACCGGTTCCTTTTAATTTCATCGCAATAGCTTCGGATGGAACTATCTCGCCCGAGAGCGGGTATTTAAAGGCGAACGCGAACAACCGAATTCAGTTAGGGCGAGCGGGCATCCTTAATGAACTCGATTTCGCTTGGTCGCTCCTATTAGATGAAAAAGCGGTTCGTCGGGTTGCTGCGGGCATAGAACCGATAAGCGATAACCGGAATTCAATGGCATTCGAGACCGGCCCGGGGAAAGGAATACTGACCCGAAATGCTTTGGATGCAATTACGGGGCGTCCAGCAACATCTCGAATTCAGAATGCCTATTCGCGCCTACGTCTGGCGCAGGCAGGTTTACTTCCCTTTGAGCCAATTGCCGAGAGTACTCTTATTGCTTCGGGTCGTCAGAAAGGTATCGTTGGCGATTATACTGCGTTAGCAGCGATGGATCCGCAGTTGGCGTTATTGCCTTTTACAGATAGGGGCTACGCAGCGGCCAATCAATTGCGCGTAGCCTGGAGGTTAGAACGCATCGCTTCCTTAGGCCCTGATGGGCGAGCAGATTTGACGAGAGAAGCGCTTGCAATTGTTGATGCCGCGCTGCGCGTTGAAACCACAACCGATCTGCTGATGCAGCGCGCAACACTCGCGCAACTCGTCAGAAATGATGAAATGCTGATCGAGACAGCATTGGCCTTTGCCCAGATAGTAAGACAAAACCCCCAGAGTGATCTCGAAGCAAGGCGGGCCCAGGTGCTGATAGCGGCATTACGGGACCTTCCCTTGTCAACTATTCAGGAAAGGGCAATCGTCGCCCTCAATAGCACTTTCTGATCGGGGCAGTCAGTGAAAATACTCGTTTGGCCAATTGTCGCGGAACCTGCATCTTCTGACTTTGGCAATCATTTCTGTGCCGAGGTTTTTCCTATGACTTTTCTTTCTAGGTCCTGACCCTAGACCAATCGACAGGTGCGCGCCTATTGTATACCAAAAATAAATCTAAGGCTTAAAATTAGCCGTATTCCTGCTTTTTTTGAAAAAATCTGTTGCAATTGAACACCATTGGTATACCTAAATATTGAAAAAATTATGCGACGGAGGCGGGTAAATGGCAACTGGTGTGCAAACGAGTGGGACCGTTGTTGTTTCTGATGTGCTTGACAGCGCCCCCTTTTCTAGATTCCACTTCAGTCTCATTTTGCTGTGCACGCTTGTCGCCATAGTCGATGGCTTTGATACCACCTCATTGGCAGTGATTGCGCCAACTATAGCGCATGATTGGGGACTGAGTTTGCCGTCCTTTGCCCCTGCCTTGTCGGCATCTCTTGTGGGCATGGCCTTAGGAGGTGCGATTGGTGGCATGCTTGGTGATCGATTCGGACGCCGACCGATCATGATCCTAATGTTTTCTATAGTGACCCTTGGCACCCTCGCATCAGGCTTCGTGGAGAATATAATCCAACTCGAAGTGCTGCGGCTGCTTACTGGCTTTGGCATTGGAGGTACGATCCCGCTTGGCGCTGCGCTTGTTGCTGAATACATGCCAAAAAAGCTGCGTAGCTTTCTGCTGGTTGTCATGTTCAGCGGACATGCACTGGGCGGCACCCTGGCAGGCTTGGCGGCACCGGCTCTAATCAACAATTTTGGATGGCACAGTGTCTTCATCGTGGGTGGGATCGTGCCTGCGGCGCTGGTTGTCGCTCTTCTTTTTCTCCTTCCAGAATCTGCGCGCTACCTCACTACGCGAGGGGACCCCGCTGCTCGCGTACGCGCGATCGGCTTGCTCAAAAGGGCCAATCCAGCTGCAAGCATTGCCGGCAATGCCGAGATTGTGACAGGCGAGCAGGTAATCACGCGCGGTACCGTGCGCGATCTTTTTGCGGCCAATCGGGCATCGCAAACAATCTTTTTGTGGATCACATTCTTTGCAACACAGTTCGTCTTGTTTGGCCTTGCCAGCTGGCTCACCAGCCTTCTGACGCAAGCCGGTCACAGTCAGGATGTTGGCGCCTATGCCCAGATGTTGCATAATCTAGGCGGCGTTTTCGGCAGCCTTGCATTTGGCCTGCTCAGCGACCGCCTTAGTGCGCGACCGGTTCTCATTGGTGTCAATGTGGGTGCCATTCTCTTCATTGCTGGTCTGGGAGCATTCGCAGCGTCGGAGTTTTCTCTTTGGATGGCCCTGTTCTCCGGTGTCTTTGTGCTGGCGGCGCAATTGTGCCTCAATGCCTATACGACAGGGCTTTATCCAACTGCCCTGCGCGCGACCGGGGTTGGCTGGGCGCTCAGCTTTGGCAGGCTTGGATCGATAACTAGCCCCTTAGTCGCTGGGGCGTTGATGGCGCGAGGCTGGACACCTAGCAGCTTATTTTATGCCATCGCGGCCGTGCCGCTCATCAGCATCGTTGCGCTAACGTTTATCAGAGGCGAACGCTACGAGACTGACGGTGTCAATTCGGCACATTGAACACCGCCACTGTTTCGTGCCTCAGGTGTCAATCGATCCGGCCGCGAGCTTAGCCCATCGCCTTGTCTATTTTTGCCAAGATATCAGTTCGGTTTAGGTAGCCTTGCGAAAACTTTGTCAAACCGCGCTAAAGCTTCTGTAATATCTTCGCCTGACATTGTTCCGGAAATATAGATACGGCTCCCCGCGCCGATCGAAAGCCCCTCATCCATGCAGATCAATCTGAAGGCACCCCGGCGTGCGGCATCGGCGGCATTAAGTTCCGCTGGAGAATAGGCGACGTCTGCCTTCAGAAAATCCACATATATTTGTCCTCGAGGCCCTTGCAGGAAAAGGTCGTCATGACCATGCGAGATAGCCATGTCGCGCAAGGCCTGTCTGAAATGCGCTTGGATGCGGTCGACTTCGCGAAACCATGCTCCATTGTCTTCAGCCAGGAGGTCAAACGTAGCAACTGCTGCAGCCATACCCAATGGGAAGCAATTGAATGTCCCTGCTCCAACTACGCGTCGATCGCTAAGCAGTTCCATTATATCAGCGCGGCCTGCCACCGCTGCAAAGGGGAGACCTGCTGCGATAGCCTTGCCGTATGTGGCCAAGTCTGGAGTAACTCCGAAAACCTCTTGCGCGCCGCCAAGCGCGACGCGAAATCCTGTTATTACCTCATCAAAACATAGCACGATGCCATAGCGATTGCACAATTCGCGGACTGTCTCGAGATATCCAGGCCTTGGAGGGCAGCCACCGAAGTTGCACATGATCGGCTCCATGTGGATCAGCGCAATTTTGTCGCCATATTTTTCCAGCACGTCTTGTAGTGCTTCTGCATCATTCCATTCGATCTTATACTGGTCCAGTAACGCGACGGGTGAGCGACCGGCTGTCGATGTGTTGAAGCCGCCAGCTGCGCCAGGACTGTCAATTGGATGTGGTGGCAGGTGCCGGTCTTGGTTAATCGATCCACCAAGCACATTATCCATCCATCCGTGATAATGGCCATCAAATCGCAGAATATATGGCCGGTTGGTGAAAGCGCGCGCAAGACGGAAAACTAACTGCACGACCTCCGAACCCGAAAGGCCATATTTGACGCGCTCCGCACATGGTATTGCACTAACCATCCGTTCGCCGAGTTCAACCTCCAGTGGCGAGTAGAATTGGCCGGGAAGCGGTGATGGCAGCCGATCCAGTTGCGCTTCGACGGCCGAAATCCAACGCGGATGCCCATGCCCGAAGATCAAAGGGCCCATAGTGAGCGCGAGATCGATATAGTCGCGCCCTTCGACATCGAAGATGCGATGGCCGGATGCCCGCTCAGCAAAAATCGGGGGAAAGGGTAGAGGTGGCGCTAAATTACTCTGAGGTCCGGTCAAAACCTTTGCGGCTCGTGAAGCCAAATTTGCGTTTGTATAGCCCACGCCACATTCTCCTTTAGTATACCAAATATTTCATACATCGCGCAAAAGGTCAAATTGATTCCATAATTAGGCGATAATTCTAATATAGGTATACTTAAAGATATGTTTGGCTTTTTGGCCACAGGACAGCGTCATGCTTTGCGCATGGGTGAAAAATATTTTTACGCGATTAGGGAAGAGTTATAAACTCTCTCAAGCTCGGTCTTAAGAGCATGTTTTTTCAGACTCTTGTTCCTGAGCTGTTTTTGCCGGCCCCCGGATCACTCACTCAACCACGCGCCGTCGCTGCGCGGATCAGCCGCGCCCACCCAGCCCACGGCCGTCCGCCCCGCCGCATTGGCTTTGGAAGGGGTAATCTGAGTGACCCGCACCCCATGGCCGAACTGTGCTAAGGCGTCTGCCTGCAGCTCCAGGGGCGTCCCTTGTTCTAATAGTAAAGCGTTGCCGTCAAAATAGATGTTGGGGGCAGCAAGTGCCGCCTGTGCATTCATTCCCCAATCGAGATGGGCAATAAGCGACTTGGCCACTTGCATGATTATGCGCTTGCCACCTGCGGCACCAACCGCAAAAATGGGCTTGCCGTCCGGGCCATAGACAATCGTCGGTGACATAGATGACAAAGGCCGTTTACCGGACTGCGGTCGATTTGCGACGGGAGCACCATCTTTCATCGGAGCAAGGCTGAAGTCTGATAGTTCATTGTTCAAAATCATCCCGGCGGCCACCAACTGACTGCCAAACGGCCCTTGAACCGTTGAGGTCATGTTCGCGATATTGCCAAAGCGGTCCACCGCCACAAAATGAGTGGTGCCCGTCACCTCGCCAGACAAAGCCGTAGAGCGCGGCTCTGCACCGGGCGGTATCCCTGCCGGATAAGAGGATCGGGCGCTTGTTTCTGAAATCATGGCCGATCGACTGGCTATATAAGCTTTGTCGAGAAGCCCTGAGACGGGCACGGGCACATAGTCTGGGTCAGCCAGATATGTTTCACGATCAGCATAGGCCAACTGCATTGCCTCCGCGATCAGGTGCCACGCTTTAGAACTTTCTGGTCCAAGTGCCTTCATGTCAAACCGCTCCACCATGCCCAGAATCTGAAACACAGTGGTTGCGCCAGATGAGGGTGGCCCCATGCCGCACAGACGATATGCCCGATAAAAGACGCACACTGGCGGCCGTTCTTTCGCTTCATAGGCAGCAAGATCATCTGGCGTCATTGGCGCGGCATTGAGCGGAGCATTGGAAACAGCAGACGCAATTTCCTTTGCAATCGGGCCGGTGTAGAATGCGCGCGGACCTTTTTGGGCTATCTTACGAAGCGTTTTCGCAAGAGCGGGGTTACGGACAACCTCCCCCGCCGTCTTAGGTCGGCCATCTTGGAAATAGATGGTCTTTGTCGCGTCAAAGCCGTCCCAGCGCGGTGCCATTCGGGCGATGGTCCCTGCCAGTCTTGGGGTTACAACATAGCCCTTTTCGGCTAGAATAATTGCAGGCTGAAAGAGTTTTGCCCAGGGCAGCTTGCCCCATCTAGCATGCGCCTTAGCCATAAGCGCGATGTTGCCGGGTACGCCGACCGAATACCCGCCTATGACCCCCTCGGGGAAAGCTTTGACCTGGCCATCTGGAGCAAGAAAGCGATCTTCACTTAGCGCAGCCGGCGCCGTTTCACGGCCATCAATTGTGGCCACATCCCCGACTTTGCTGTCGTGATACATAAAAAATCCGCCGCCGCCGATTCCGGAGGAAGCCGGCTCCACTACAGTCAGCGCCAGCATCATGGCCAGCGCTGCATCTGCCGCGCTCCCCCCCTGATGCAGTGTTTCTTGTCCCGCTGCGGCTGCACGCGGATCGGCAGCGGAGACCACCCCTTTTTCTGCAAAGCCAGCCGTCGGCAGGCTGAACAAAAGAAAGACATAAAAGAAGAGCTTTTTCATGACCACAATTTAACATTATCCCGCCGGCTAGCAACCCCTCAGAAAGGTCTACCGCAGCAGCACTCCCTCTACTCATGTTCACAACGGAGAGCGCATTGCCAAAAAGCTCGCAGGAGAGATTGTGGTTCCTGATCGCCTAACTCCAAGCCGTTAGCCGTAGGGAAATATGGAAGCACAGAAATGTTTTTTGTTTCAGGGCGCGACCAGTTGACTGGGTTTGCGATTATAAGCAGTCAGTCCGCTCCCCCGTTCGATTTAGGACGCCTGACGGCAGAAACTGGGTACACAGCGGAAGGGCGCTGTAATTAGATGCTCGCAACCAACGATATGTTGCGCGGATCGCCAATCAGGTCGGTGCCCATTCGGTTCATCGTGTAAGCGAAGCCGATCTGCCGGTCCGGATCAGCGAAGGCGAAGGAGCCGCCCCAGCCTCCATGGCCATAGGCGGCTTCACTTTCGCCATAGAGTCCGCTGACGTTGCGCAGGAAACCGGCAGCCCAGCGAGCAGGCACGCCGAGTACGGCGTCAGGGCCCTCGTATCTGACCTGCGTTGCTCTTTCGAGCACATCGGGCGATACCAGATTACCGCCACCGCGCGCCAATTCGCCGTAGAGCTGCGCCAGCCCGCGTGCGGTGGCAAATCCGTTTGCAGATGGGATCTCCGCTGCGCGCCAAGCTGGATCGTTAGGTAGCAGCGGATCGAGCGGTGGGTTTGCGAGTGCCGCCATTTGCGGCTGGGTCAGTTCGGTCATCAACGCTTCAGTACCCATGTGCGGCGGCGCGATCATCGTGGCAGCTCGGTGCGCGCGTATGGCTGGCAAGCCAATGCTGATGTCATAGTTGGCCAACTCGTCGGCGACAAACTGCCTTAGCGAACGACCCTCCACCTTTTCGAACAGCGCAGTTGCGAGGAGCCCGATGGTGATGGCGTGGTAACCGGCGTTGCTTCCCGGCTGCCAGAATGGCTCCATAGCCGCCAGTTCCTCGGCTGCCTTATGCGCGTCGTAGAAATCTTCGACGCGGGCCGATCTGCGGAAACCACAAAGGCCGGCCTGGTGCGAAAGCAATTGCGCAACCGTCACCGCGCCTTTGCCATTTGCCGCAAATTCGGGCCAATATTCTGCCACGGCCCGCTCATAATCGATCTGGCCCCGGCTCACGAGCATCGCGAAGCAGGTAGCGGTAACGCCCTTGGTTGTGGACCAGATATTGACCAGCGTATCCGCCTGCCATGGAGGTGCCTCACCCGGTGCGACTGCCCCGGCCCACAGATCCGCAACAAGCTCTCCATCCACCACCAGCGCAGCCGCCGCGCCAACATCGCCGCGTTCGACAAAATTGGCGGTGAAGGCATCATAAAGCGCCTGGTAGCGCGGCAAACAATGGCCGTGGATGATGACGGGGCTGCCCATGACGTGCACCTTTAGAAGCTTTTCGAAACGCTGGCACCCCAAGTTCGCGGTGCTCCATATACGCGGTTGCCGGTGCCGAGGACAAGCTGGTTCAGTCCTTGCGTTACATAGCGTTTGTCACCGATATTCTTGGCCCAGAGTGAGACGTCCCAATTGTCCTCGCGCAGCACCGACAGCCGCCCGTTCCACACCCAGAATGCATCGGAAGCAATCAGCGGATCATTAAGCGCGTCCTTGAAGGTCTTCGACTGATAACGCCCGTCGATAGAAAGCCGCGCATCGATGTCGCCGCCGAGCGTGAACTGATACGCTGCACTGCCGTTGAAGCTGAACTTCGGCGCGTCGGACAGGCGGTTGCCTGCAGGCACCGCCCCGCCCGACGAGGTGAAGCTGCCAAGCCGCGTGTGCAGCAAGCCAACCCCTGCGGTCAGCGTCAGCCCATCCAGGGCCGTCGGATTCAGCGTCACATCGGCATCGAGACCATAAATCTTTGCTTTGTCGACATTGCCCAGCCGCTGGATCGGAAGCGCACCAACAACGTCGCGTATGAAGGTCTGGATATCGTTGTAATCATAGTAGAAACCACTGGCAGAATAGCTCAGCCCTGAACCGCTGGCGCGGCCCTTGATCCCGACCTCATAAGCGACCAGCTTTTCAGGGCGATAGGGGATAAGCTGCGCCGAATTTGTGGCTACACCCGCAAAGAAGCCCCCGCTTTTCACGCCCTGCGAGGCACTGGCGTAGATTAGCGTCGATGACCATGGTTTCCAGTTGACGCCTAGCTTCCAAGACCAATTCTTGTCCGAAATCGCTCCGTTAACGCTGGCGAGCGGAATGGGCGGGCTGCCGAACGGCGCGCTGGTCAGCGCGCTGCCGGGGGCTAGCGCAACCAGATCGCTGGTGCCGCCGACATTGCTACGCTTCTCCGACGTATAGCGGATTCCGGTAACTAGATCGACGGTATTGCCCAAATGCCATTCGCCATTGGCAAACAGCGCAGCAGATTTAGTGAGCTGATTGGAAAAGGAGAAGGTCTTGGTGTTGAACAGCTCTTGCAAATCGCCATCATAGCTGGTCTGCACCCTGTCACGTGAATAAAAGCCGCCCACGAGCCAGTCGACCAGATCGGTCGCATTCGCCATCCGCACTTCCTGTGAAAATTGCTTCACCCGATCGTCAGTGTAAAAATCGGTCTGGCGCAGTGGGGTAGCATCAACATCGACACCCCATTGCCGATCAAATTTAATCAAACCGGTGACCGAAGTGAGCGTGGCGATTCCCAAGTCAGCATTTAGCCGCGCCGACAGGTTAAGCTGATCCACATCATAGTCGGGGCGCACCGACCAATTGCCGCGAAACGGATTGCCGTCGGTATCGCGATAGCCGAAAAAGTCGGTGCAGCCCGGCGAACCCGGGCAAGTCAGCCCGGCAGTCGGCGGGACTGTCTGGAAAGAACCAAAAAATTCGGGTGAGCCAAGCTCCGAACGGCCACGCTGAATTTCCGCCTTCAAAAGCAGATCAACCGATTCCGAAGGCTCCCAAAATGCCTGCGCCCTGCCTAGCAACACTTCGCGCCTTCCCACATCTCGGTTCAGCCGCTGGTTGAACCAATAGCCCTTGTCCTGAAAGATCCCTTTTGCCGCAACGCGGAAAGCGAGTGTGTCGCTTGCGGGCAGGTTCACCCAAGCTTCGACGTCCTTTGCCTGATAGTTGCCAATCGATCCAGCTACGCGGCCCGAAAAGCCATTGAAGCTCGGCTTGGCAGTAACGATGTTGAGCGCGCCGGCAGTGGAGTTGCGACCGTAAAGCGTGCCCTGCGGTCCTTTCAGTACCTCCATCCGCTCCAGATCGAAAAAGTCGAAATTCATCAACGCGAGCGAGCTCAGGGAGACTTCATCGACATACACGCCCGCGCTTGGATTGTTGGTCGCACTGAAATCATTGAGGCCGACACCTCGAATGGTGATCACTGGAACCAACCCGGGTATATTTTCCTTCACCGAAACGTTGG
>Ga0208595_1000083_pt1 | contig 32537 bp, 38 predicted proteins | sample LakMenEpi28Jun11_FD_150742 | JGI IMG/M metagenome (GOLD analysis project Ga0208595, IMG submission 150742) | Freshwater microbial communities from Lake Mendota, WI - 28JUN2011 deep hole epilimnion (SPAdes) | ecosystem: Environmental > Aquatic > Freshwater > Lake > Epilimnion/Euphotic zone ...
GGGAACTGCTTGGCCGCGACGCACAGATTGGCGTTACCTGCCACAATAGCCGTCATCTGGCGATGGAGGCAGCCGAGGCCGGGGCCGATTATGTAGCCTTTGGCGCTTTTTACCCCACAGCGACGAAGACGGTGGAGCATGTCGCTGAGCTCGACACGTTACAGAAATGGTCGTTTGTGACGGAGGTCCCCTGCGTTGCCATTGGCGGCATCACATCAGACAATGCCAAGCCATTAATCGATGCAGGCGCGGATTTCATAGCGGTGAGCAGCGCGGTTTGGAACCATCCGCAGGGTCCCGCCGAAGCGGTCAGGGCGTTCAACGCATTGCTTGCCTAATTGCGCCGTCATCGTTAAAGGCCGCGTCCATCGGCACGTTCTTGCGTGCCTGCTCTTTCCATCTGTCAAGCGAGTGCACTCATGAAAATCAACGCGGTTGAAATCAAGCCGGGTAACATATTGGAATATGAAGGCGGCCTATGGCGTGTCGTAAAGACCGCGCACACACAACCGGGTAAGGGCGGCGCATATATGCAAGTTGAGCTCAAGAATCTCCGCGACGGCCGCAAGAACAATATCCGTTTCCGTTCGGCCGAAAGCGTCGAAAAAGTGCGCCTTGACCAGAAAGATTTCCAGTTTCTCTATGCAGAGGGCGATAATCTGGTGTTCATGGACAAGGAAACCTATGATCAGGTGACTTTACCTAGCGACCTTCTGGGTGATGCGGCGGCTTTCCTTCAGGACGGCATGGACGTTGTGATGGAAATGTACGATGACGAAGCGCTCTCGGTCGCTTTGCCGGACCAAATCGAGGCTACGATTGTCGAAGCAGACGCGGTGGTAAAAGGCCAGACGGCGTCATCCAGCTATAAGCCTGCAATCCTCGACAATGGCGTGCGTGTGATGGTGCCACCGTTCATCAGCGCGGGTACGCGGATCGTGGTCGATGTCTACGAACGGGAATATGTCCGGAAGGCTGACTAATGCCAGCATTAACCGGTCTTTTGACCATCATGGAAAAAGCAGCTCGAAAAGCGGGCGGCAAGCTTCGCCGCGATTTTGGCGAGATTGAACATTTGCAGGTTTCCCAAAAGGGGCCTGCAGACTTCGTATCGAAAGCCGACGAGCGCGCTGAAGATACGATTTTCCGTGAGCTCGAAATCGCACGTCCCGATTGGGGCTTCCTGATGGAAGAGGGCGGCGAGATTGCAGGCGCGGAGGGTAAACCACGCTTCATCGTCGATCCGCTCGACGGAACGAGCAACTTCCTGCACGGCATTCCGCATTTTGCGATTTCGATTGCCGTGCAAGACCCAAAGCCCGATGGTTCGGGTTGGGGCGATATTTTCGCGGGCCTTGTCTACAACCCGATCACGGACGAAAGCTTCTGGGCCGAACGGGGCAAGGGGGCTTGGCTTGGCAACCGCCGTTTGCGGGTATCTGCACGCCGTCAGTTAAACGAAGCCCTGATCGCGACGGGCACGCCTTATAAGGGCCATGGCGATTTTGAAGAATGGACCAAGATTTGTGGGGCCATCGGACCTTCGGTTTCGGGCATTCGGCGTTTTGGCGCGGCGAGCCTTGATCTCGCTTGGCTTGCCGCTGGCCGCTATGAAGGTTTCTGGGAAAGTGGCTTATCTCCGTGGGATACGGCGGCTGGATGCCTGCTTGTGCGCGAGGCGGGGGGCTTTGTAACCGACTATCGGGGACGCAGCCCGCACATCGCAGATGTTCAGGTTTTGGCGGCAAATGACATCCTCCACAGCAAGCTGCATAAGCTGTTGGTCGGGGCCATAAAATAAATCACGAAAATGGCACCAAAAATGCCGAGTCTTGGCCTTGCAGGTATGGACACTTCTGCCTAAAAGCGCCGCAACTTACGGGGTTTCGGAAACGAGTCTGCTATGACTGATTTGTCGCAATATTTGCCCATACTGCTTTTCCTCGTGGTGGCGCTTGCGCTGTCGTCAGCTTTTGTGTTTCTGCCGATGGGTGTTTCGCGATTGACGGGCACGCACAAGCCTACCGAGGCGAAGCTCACCGAGTATGAGTGCGGCTTTCCAGCATTCGAAGATTCGCGCAGCCAGTTTGACGTGCGCTTCTATCTCGTTGCGATTTTGTTTATCATTTTCGACCTTGAGGCCGCCTTTTTGTTTCCATGGGCGGTCAGCCTGGGTGAAACAGGATGGATCGGTTGGGGCACCATGATGCTGTTCCTGTTCGAATTGGTCATCGGATTTATCTATGCATGGAAAGTGGGAGCACTCGAATGGGAGTAATCGCGCCATCACACTCTGACGTGCAAGCGCCGGATGCTGCGTTCTTCAAGGATATTGAAAGCGAAGTGAACGACAAGGGCTTTGTCGTGTCTTCGGCCGAAGACCTGTTTAATTGGGCGCGGACCGGGTCATTGTGGCCAATGACCTTTGGGCTTGCGTGCTGCGCAGTTGAAATGATCCACGGTTACATGCCGCGTTACGACTTTGAACGTTTTGGCATCGCACCGCGCGCGTCACCGCGTCAGTCCGACGTGATGATCGTCGCAGGCACGCTCTGCAACAAAATGGCACCTGCGTTGCGCAAGGTCTATGACCAGATGTCCGAACCCAAATATGTCATTTCCATGGGTAGCTGCGCCAATGGTGGTGGCTATTATCATTACAGTTACAGCGTTGTGCGCGGTTGCGACCGTGTTGTGCCGGTAGACATTTATGTACCGGGATGCCCGCCAACTGCCGAAGCGTTGCTTTACGGTATTATGCAGTTGCAGCGCAAAATCCGCCGGACAGGGACCATCGAACGATGACCCATTCTGCGCCCCTGATCAAAACGCCCGATGGTGCGATAGAATCCATATCAAAAGTGCTTGGTAAGAATTTGGTTTCTATAGAAGAAGCCAATGGTGAAGTTGCCGTGCACATTCACCGCGATGCGTTGGTCGAATGCATGATCCAATTACGCGACGAATGTGCGTATCAACAGTTGATGGAAATTGCGGGCGTTGACTGGCCTGATCGTGACCCACGTTTTGAAATTGTCTATTGTCTGCTGAGCCTGACCAAAAACCACCGTATTCGCGTGCATTTGACTACGAATGAGGATCATCCTGTGCCGTCGGTCACCAGCATTTGGCCTGTCGCCGGATGGTTGGAACGCGAAGTGTTCGACATGTATGGCGTGTTATTCTCCGGCAACGCGGATTTGCGCCGCATTTTGACCGATTACGGTTTTTCGGGACACCCGCAGCGCAAGGACTTTCCGTTGTCGGGCTATGTCGAGCTGCGCTATTCCGAAGAGGAAAAGCGCGTGAAATATGAACCCGTGCAATTGGCGCAGGATTTCCGCAATTTTGACTTTCTTAGCCCTTGGGAAGGCGCGGATTATGTCCTGCCGGGCGATGAGAAAACTGGCGAGGGCGCTGGCACCGGCGCACCGCCGCCGCCTACGCCCAAAACAACCGATACCGCGGCGCAGACCGGTGCCGGTAACGCTGCGAACAAAGAAGCGGTCAAGCGCAGCGTGCGCAAACCAAAGGCGACGGGAGACAAGGCATGAGCATGCAGCAAGATCTCGCGCCTACCACTGGCGATGAAGTCATCCAGAATTACACGATCAACTTTGGGCCACAGCACCCCGCAGCGCACGGCGTTTTGCGTCTGGTGATGGAACTGGATGGTGAAATCGTTGAGCGGCTTGACCCGCATATCGGCCTTTTGCACCGTGGCACTGAGAAACTGATCGAGTATAAAACCTATTTGCAGGCTTTGCCGTATTTCGACCGGTTGGATTACGCATCGCCGATGGCGATGGAGCATAGCTATGTGCTCGCGATTGAGAAATTGTTGGACCTCGAAGTGCCGCTTCGCGCGCAATATCTGCGCGTATTGTTCGCCGAACTAACGCGGATTAAGAATCACACGCTGAACATTGCGCACCACATTATCGATGTAGGGGCGATGACTCCGCCATTGTGGTTGTATGAAATCCGTGAAGACATCATGGCCTTTTATGAGCGGGCAAGCGGCGCACGCATGCATGCTGCATGGTTCCGCCCCGGCGGCGTGCATCAGGATGTGCCGTTAAAGCTTTTAACCGACATTGCCGAGTGGCTCGATGACCGCATGCCGCGCTTGTTTGAGGACGCAATGTCGTTGGTGGTCGACAACCGCATTTTCAAACAACGCAATGTCGATATCGCAATCGTGTCAAAGGAAGACGCAATCAAATGGGGCTTTTCCGGCCCGATGATCCGTGGCGCGGGCATCCCGTGGGATATCCGCAAAAGCCAGCCTTATGACGTCTATGACCGGATGGAATTCGACATTCCCGTTGGCACACGCGGCGATTGCTACGACCGGTTCATGGTCCGCGTCGAAGAAGTGCGCCAATCGGTCCGCATCATGAAGCAATGCTTGCAACAGATGCCCCAAGGTCCGGTATGCAGCGACGACCGCAAGGTCGCACCGCCCAATCGCGCCGAAATGAAGCAGTCGATGGAAGCGTTGATCCATCACTTCAAACTCTACACCGAAGGCTTCAAAGTGCCCGTAGGCAGCGTCTATGTCGCCACCGAAAGCCCCAAGGGCGAATTCGGCGTGTATCTGGTCGCCGACGGCAGCAACAGGCCCTATCGCTGCAAAATCCGGCCAACGGCCTTTTCGCATTTGCAAGCGATGGACTTTATGAGTCGTGGGCATATGCTGGCGGATACGACCGCAATCTTGGGCGCGCTCGACATCGTATTTGGGGAGTGTGACCGGTGATGACACGCGAGCTTATGTTTTTGGCATCGGCGGCCTTCGGTTCAGTCGCGTTGGTCGCGGCCTATCTCTATTTGTTTCATGCCGAGGTGTCGGCAAAGGAAGTGGGTTCGACCGCTGCGGCCATGATGTTTGGCGCGTATATCGGGCGGATTTGGGGACGGAAAGAGGCACATGGCTGACACAGCACACATCCCCAACGAAGCCGAAACCCCCGTTAAGCGGCGCGTTTTCATGCTATCAACATCGCTGCTGTCGGAAGGAGCAATGCTATGACCGAGAATGTTGAGAATTTAATCTTGGAACGCTTGCGTCGGATGGATGAGCGTTTGGGCAATATGGAAGACGATATAAGGGGCATTAAGACCCGCGTGTCTGCGATAGATGAGCATTTGGCTGGTATGTTGATCAGCCTTGGCGGGCTAAATACGCGCATGGATAAGTTTGACGAACGTCTTGTGCGCGTCGAACGCCGTCTGGAATTGGTGACGCCAAAGTAACATATGACTGACACTGCACACATCCCCAACGAGGCCGAAACCCGCGCGAAATGGGGCAGCTTTGCCTTTTCGCCGGAGCATAAGGCCAAAGCCGATATGTATATCGGCCGCTACCCCGCCGGACGGCAGCAATCGGCCGTGATGGCGTTGCTTGACCTGGCGCAGCGTCAGGTCGGCGCAGAAACGCAGACGCAAGGCTGGTTGCCGGTGCCGGTGATCGAATATGTCGCGAACTATCTCGGCATGCCCTATATGCGCACTTACGAAGTTGCGACCTTCTACACGATGTACAATCTCGCGCCCGTGGGCCGTTATCATGTGCAAGTGTGCGGGACGACGCCATGCATGTTGCGCGGGTCGGATGATATTATCGCTGCGTGCAAGAGCCGTGGACTATTGAAAGGTGCGACGACGCCTGATGGCATGTTTACGCTGACCGAAGTGGAGTGCATGGGCAATTGCGCGTCGGCACCGATGGTGCAGATTAACGACGATAATTACGAAGACCTCGATCATAGCAGCATGACCGCGATCCTCAAAGACTTGGCCGAGGGCAAGCAGCCAAAGGTCGGCACGCAATTGCCGGGTCGGCACACGGTGGAACCCTATGGCGGCGCAACGACCTTGCACGCCATGGTGGACAAGAACCATGATTATCGGGGGGAATATTGATGTTCGCCTTTGCCGCATCCAACTCGGTTGCCCCAGCGCAGGCTGGGGCCCATCGCGTCTCTAAGTCACGAACGACAGGCGAGATAGGCATCAGCCTACGCTGGTGCGACGTGGCGTGTTTTGGTGCGCTTGGGGGTTGGAACTAATGGAATCTCTTCCCCTCATTGGCATTTTCATCGCCGCGTTCGTCGCGTGGAAATTGCTCAAGGGCGTCATTAAGCTGGCCGTTATTGGTTTGCTGATCGTCGGGGCGGCTTGGTTTTTTATTGGAGGTTTGGGCTGATGCTCGCTGACAAAGACCGCATTTTTACCAATCTATACGGTTATCAGGACTTTGCCCTGAAAGCGGCGCAGGCGCGTGGTGATTGGGACAAAACTGCTGACCTGATGAAGGTCGGGCAGGATGCGATTATTGAGGAAGTGAAGGCGTCGGGCCTGCGCGGTCGCGGTGGTGCGGGTTTCCCGACGGGAATGAAGTGGAGCTTCATGCCTAAGGCACCAACGCCCGAGCGGCCCAATTTCCTCGTCATCAACGCCGATGAATCCGAGCCGGGTAGCTGCAAGGATCGCGAGATCATCCGTCATGACCCGCATAAGCTGATTGAAGGCGCTCTGATCGCTGGTTTTGCGATGCGCGCCCGTGCGGCCTATATCTACATTCGCGGCGAGTATATTTTCGAAGCCAAGGTGCTCGAAAAAGCGGTTGCCGAGGCCTATTCGGCAGGTTTGCTGGGCAAGAATGCCGCAAAATCAGGCTATGACTTTGACGTGTTTGTCCATCGCGGCGCGGGCGCCTATATTTGCGGCGAAGAGACCGCGATGATCGAGAGCCTTGAAGGCAAAAAGGGCCAGCCGCGCCTGAAACCCCCATTTCCGGCAGGGGCAGGGCTGTATGGTTGCCCAACGACGGTCAACAATGTCGAAAGCATTGCGGTCGTGCCAACCATATTGCGGCGCGGCGCGGCGTGGTTCAAAGGCTTTGGTCGCGAGAACAACCATGGCACAAAACTGTTCCAGATCTCCGGCCATGTCGAAAAGCCATGTGTTGTCGAAGAGGAAATGGGCATCCCGTTTCGCGAGCTGATTGAAAAGCATTGCGGCGGCGTTCGCGGCGGTTGGGACAATCTCCTCGCGGTCATTCCCGGCGGTTCATCGGTGCCATTGGTCCCTGCGGCCATGATGATGGACGTGCCGATGGATTTCGACGGCTGCAAGGCTGTTGGCTCCGGCCTTGGCACGGCGGCGGTTATCGTGATGGATAAATCCACCGACATTGTGCGCGCCATTTCGCGATTGAGCTATTTCTACAAGCATGAAAGCTGCGGCCAATGTACACCCTGCCGCGAAGGCACAGGTTGGATGTGGCGCGTGATGGAAAAGATGCGCACAGGCAATGCCGAGATTGGCGACATTGATACCTTGTATGATGTGACCAAACAGGTTGAAGGCCACACCATTTGCGCATTAGGCGACGCGGCGGCGTGGCCAATTCAGGGCCTGATCAAGCATTTCCGGCCAGAGATGGAACGGCGGATTCACGACGCCAAGGGTGACAATATGTTGGAGGCAGCGGAATGAAGGTTGGTTTTTCCAATAACGTCACCCTGAACTTGTTTCAGGGTCTATCTTGCCTTTCTGGGTCTGGATATGCTGCACGATGGATGCTGGAACGTCAGTCACCAGAGGTGAAACAAGTTCAGCATGACGGCAGGTTGTTGGAGGCGGCGGAATGATCTTAACTGTAATTGCCGCTTTGGCCGTAGCGGGCGAAAGTTATTCTGATGCAATGCCTGGCACGATATTTCCGAAATTCGATATTGAAGAGCATTGCCGACTGATGTCGCTATCTTCGCTTCCGCATCTTGTCCACATGTCAAAAACATGCACAGAAAGGGAAATCGAATACAAAGCGATGGCGCAGGATGCTTGGGCTAGCGCGGTCGATAGTGATCGTGCGATGTGTGAGATTACAGCTTTGAGCGGAATTGGAAGCTATCAGGTATTAGCAACATGCTTACTTGCACAGACATCACAGCGAATTTTGTTGAAAATGCCGCTAAGGGATAAGCAATAATGCCTAAAGTCACCGTAGACGGATTAGAACGCGAAGTCCTGACGGGCTGGAATATGCTACACGCATTTTTCTTGGTTATGGGAGGAAACTATAATGTCTGACGAACGCTCCGATCTTATGCTGGAAATTCTTAAAGCCATTCAGGCCGACATGCGCGAGATGAAGCATGAGTTGGCTTCGCAATCACTTCGAATTGCAGCGCTGGAGGACCATTTTCGAGGAACGCTTAGCACGCTTTACGGTATTCAAGCAGATGTAGCGCGGTTGAAGGATCGCGTCGACAAGATAGAGACTCGTTTGGGCTTGAAGGACACGGAACACTAATGCCTAAAGTCACCGTAGACGGATTAGAACTCGAAGTCCCTGCTGGCGCTACCGTCCTTCAGGCGTGCGAAATGGCGGGGAAGGAAATTCCGCGTTTTTGCTATCATGAACGGCTGTCCATCGCGGGCAATTGCCGCATGTGCCTGGTCGAGGTTGCCCCCGGGCCGCCAAAGCCGCAGGCGTCTTGCGCTTTGCCAGCTACTGAGGGCCAGATCATCCGCACCGATACGCCGATGGTCAAAAAGGCGCGTGAGGGGGTGATGGAATTTTTGCTCATCAACCACCCGCTTGACTGCCCGATTTGCGACCAAGGCGGCGAATGTGATTTGCAGGACCAGAGCGTTGCTTATGGGCGCGGTGCTTCGCGGTTTGAGGAAAACAAGCGCGCGGTTTCCGAAAAATATATGGGGCCGCTCGTCAAAACGGTGATGACGCGCTGCATTCAGTGCACCCGCTGCGTCCGTTTTGCCGAGGAAGTTGCCGGCATCGAAGAGGTTGGCGCGATTGGTCGCGGCGAGAATATGCAAATCACGACCTATCTTGAGCACGCCATGCAAAGCGAGCTTTCGGGCAATGTCGTTGACCTGTGCCCCGTTGGTGCCTTGACCGCGAAACCTTATGCTTTTGAGGCGCGTCCGTGGGAATTGAAAAAGACCCCAAGCATCGACGTCATGGACGCCGTGGGCACAAACATCCGTCTCGACAGCCGGGGCAGGGCCGTGCTGCGCGCCTTGCCGCGTATCAATGACGATGTGAACGAAGAATGGGCGTCGGACAAAACACGCCATGCCGTCGATGGCCTAACGCATCGCCGTTTGGACAAGCCTTATATCCGCAAGGATGGGAAGCTGGTCGCGGCAGACTGGGCTGAGGCCTTTGACGCCATTAAGGCGCATTGGACCGGCGAAGCGGCGGTGCTGGCAGGGGATCAGGTTGATTGTGAAACCATGTTCGCCGCGCGCGAACTGTCTGGCGCGTCGATGTTGGAGGGTCGCCAGACGGGATTGGCGTATGACACATCCTCACTGTCTGCGGTGAATTTCAACACCACGATATCCGGCATCGAAAATGCCGATGTGGTCTTATTGGTCGGCAGCGATTTGCGGCGTGAGGCGCCATTGGTGAACACAAGGCTTCAAAAGGCCATTCGCAAGCGCGGGGCAAAGGTGTTTGCCATCGGTCCCGTGACGGACCTGACCTATAAGGTCGAGTGGGTCGGCGATGACCTGAGCGCGCTGACCAAATTGCCTAAGGCCCTGTCCGATGCGTTGAAGACCGCCGAACGTCCGGCGATCATCGTCGGCGGTGGTGCGTTGCGTTATGCTGGTGTCCACGGCGCGGCGTTGGCCTTTGCGAAAAAATATAAGCTCGTCCGCGATGGTTGGAACGGTTTCAACGTTTTGCATTTTGCCGCGGCGCGGATGGGTGGCCTAATGCTTGGCTACGCACATGACGGCGGCATCAAGAAGCTGGCGGCGGCTCAGCCGAAGCTGGCGTTTTTCCTTGGCGCGGATGAGGTGGATTACGGCCTGTTTGCCGACAGTTTCAAAGTCTATGTCGGCCATCATGGCGACAATGGCGCGCATCATGCCGACGTGATTTTACCCGGCGCAGCGTATAGCGAAAAATCGGGCAGTTATGTGAACTTGGAAGGCCGCGTGCAACGCGGCGAGCGTGCGGTATTCCCGCCCGGCGACGCCCGCGAAGATTGGGCTATTTTCCGCGCACTGTCAGATGTGCTGGGCAAGCGCTTGCCATTTGACAGCCTCGACGCCTTGCGCGCCGAAATGGCGAAGGCCGTGCCTGCTCTGGGTGTTGAAGGGCTGGCGGATTATGGTTGGTCGGAACCATCGCTACCATCGGATGTGAACGGCAAGATTGCCGATTATCCGATTAAGGATTTCTACCTGACCAACGCCATTTGCCGCGCGTCCGAAACGATGCAGAAATGCTCGGCGGAACTGGTGCATGGCACGCAGTTTTTGGAGGCGGCGGAATGACGAGCGCTAACGCAATTCTGCCATCTACCGTCACCCTGAACTTGTTTCAGGGTCCATTTTGCCTTTCTGCGTCTGGATGTGCTGCACGATGGATGCTGGAACGCCAGTCACCAGAGGTGAAACAAGTTCAGCATGACGTTTGTGGATGCGACGAGGGAGTAGAATAATGACATCCTTCTTCCAAAATCTCGGCATGAGTTACGAGGCCGCATGGTTCACCGCGACCATCGCGGGAATCCTCCTGATTGCGCTGCCGCTAATGCTGGCGGTGGCGATGATCATTTATGCCGAACGTAAATTATGGGCGGCTTTCGCACTGCGCCGGGGACCCAATGTCGTCGGCCCATTTGGGGTGCTGCAAAGTTTCGCCGATGGCTTGAAGGTATTCTTGCAAGAAACCATCATCCCAAGCGCGTCGAACCGTGGCTTATTCCTGATCGCGCCGATCATCACCTTCACTGTCGCATTGATGGCTTGGGCGGTTATTCCCTTCGCCGATGGCGTGGTGTTATCGAATATCAATGTCGGCTTGCTCTACATTCTGGCGATCAGCAGCTTGGGCGTTTACGGCGTGGTGATTGCGGGATGGGCATCCAACTCTAAATATCCATTTTATTCGGCGATGCGCGCCGCCGCACAGATGATTTCATACGAAGTCTCCATTGGCTTCATCCTGATCTGCGTCGTTTTATGGGCTGGCACCTTCAACGTAAGCGGTATTGTTGAGGGGCAGCGTGGGCATATATTTGGCTTTATCAACGCCTATGCCTTCAACCCCTTGCTGTTCCCAATTGCGGTGATGTTCCTCATCAGCTCAATGGCGGAAACGGCACGCGCGCCTTTCGATTTGACTGAGGCCGAGAGCGAATTGGTTGCCGGTTATCAGACTGAATATTCCTCCATGGCCTTCGCTTTGTTCTGGTTGGGTGAATATGCCAACGTCCTGTTGATGTGCGCGCTGAACGCGATCCTGTTCTGGGGCGGATATTTGCCACCCGTTGATTGGGCACCGCTATACGCCGTTCCAGGCATCATCTGGTTCTTTGCCAAAATCCTTTTGATGTTCTTCATCTTCGCATGGGTGAAGGCAACCGTGCCGCGTTACCGTTATGATCAATTGATGCGTCTGGGTTGGAAAATATTCTTACCGATTTCGCTCTTCTGGGTCTTTTTGGTGAGCGGTTATCTTATGTGGACAGGACATTTCGCATGACCAGCATCGCCCACCTCATCAAAACCTTCACCCTTTGGGAATTCGTTAAGGCGCACATGTTGACCTTGAAATATTTCTTCAAGGCAAAGGCGACGATCAACTATCCGTTCGAAAAGAACCCGCTTTCCCCACGTTTTCGCGGCGAACATGCGCTGCGGCGTTATCCCAATGGTGAGGAACGCTGCATCGCGTGTAAATTATGTGAGGCGGTGTGTCCGGCCTTGGCCATTACCATCGAGTCCGAACCACGCGAGGACGGCAGCCGCCGGACCACGCGCTATGACATTGACATGACCAAGTGCATTTACTGCGGATTTTGCCAAGAGGCATGTCCGGTCGACGCCATTGTCGAGGGTCCGAACCTCGAATTCGCAACAGAAACGCGTGAGGAACTGCTCTATGACAAGGCCAAGCTCCTCGACAACGGCGCAAAGTGGGAACGGGCAATCGCCGCGAACCTTGCCGCCGATGCACCCTATCGTTAAGGGCGGCGCAATGACGGAACAACGTTCGAATTTTAACCGTAGTGCTGAGCCTGTCGAAGCACGCCTCCAAGGGCAACTTGAAGCTGAGAAACGCCCTTCGACGGTCGCAGTCGCTTTGCGCCTGCTGCTCAGGGCTACGGTCCTTAAGGCAGGTGGTGCCGTGGCATGATCCAACTCGTCTCCTTCTATATCTTCGCAAGCATTGTCATCGCGTCCGCCGCGATGGTCATTTTTGCCCGCAATCCGGTGCACAGCGTGCTGTGGTTGATTGTTGCCTTCTTTAACGCGGCAGGCCTCATGGTCCTGATCGGTGCAGAATTCATCGCGATGCTGTTGGTCATTGTCTATGTCGGCGCGGTTGCGGTGTTGTTCCTGTTCGTCGTGATGATGCTCGACATTGATTTTGCGGAATTGCGTGCAGGTTTCGTCAAGAATGTGCCGCTTGGGCTTTTGCTCGCGGTGGTTTTGGTGGCTGAACTGGTGTTGGGCATTGGCGCGTATCAGGCTGGTGCCGTGAAGCTTGGCACGCCTGAGGCTGGTGTTGCTACCGTGTCTGCGACAGTGCCTAATATCGAGGCGATTGGTGCGTTGCTGTATAGCAAATATGTGTTCTTGTTCGAAACGGCAGGGTTGATCCTGTTGGTCGCGATGGTTGGGGCAATCGTTCTGACGCATCGCCGCAGCCATGGCACACGCGGCCAGAACATTAGCAGCCAGATCCAGCGCCGCCCGCAAGACGCGACGCGCAATGTTAATCAGCCCGTCGGGCAGGGGATTGAGCTGTGATTGGTATCGAACATTATCTCGTCGTCAGCAGCATATTGTTCGTTATGGGCGTGCTGGGCATTTTCCTGAACCGCAAAAATGTCATCATCATTTTGATGGCGATTGAGCTCATATTGCTTGCGGTGAACATCAATCTGGTCGCGTTCAGCGTGTTTTTGGGCGATTTGACCGGCCAAATCTTTGCGATGTTCGTTTTGACCGTCGCGGCGGGTGAGGCCGCGATTGGGCTTGCGATATTGGTTATTTATTTCCGCGGACGTGGCACAATCGCGGTTGATGACGTCAATCGGATGAAGGGGTAACATCCAGTGACTGCAATCCATATCATTGTTTTTCTACCGCTTTTGGCTGCGCTGGTCGCCGGTCTTGGCCAGCGCTTCATTGGCGCGTTGGCGGCCAAGACGATCACAACCGCTGGTTTGTTTATTGCTGCATTCCTAAGCTGGCCGATCTTCATCGGTTTTCTGAACGGCAGTGAAACGGCCTATGTGCAGCCCGTGATGACATGGGTGCAGTCGGGGGACCTGACCTTTGATTGGGAATTACGCGTTGATGCGCTGACCGCCGTGATGCTCGTTGTCATCACCAGCGTGTCGGCGCTCGTCCATCTCTATAGCTGGGGCTATATGGAGGAAGATCCCGATCAGCCGCGCTTTTTTGCCTATCTTTCGCTGTTTACCTTCGCGATGTTGATGTTGGTTACGGCCAACAATCTGGTGCAGATGTTCTTTGGATGGGAAGGCGTTGGCCTTGCGTCTTATTTGCTGATCGGTTTTTGGTACAAGAAACCAAGCGCGAATGCGGCGGCGATCAAGGCATTTGTCGTCAACCGGGTCGGCGACCTCGGCTTCATGTTGGGCATTTTCGGCATATTCTGGTTGTTCGGCACCGTTTCGATCCCCGAAATCCTGGCTGCCGCGCCCGACAAAGTAGGCTCAAGCATCGGCTTTTTGGGCCTGCGCGTTGATACCATGAGCTTGCTGTGCATATTGCTGTTCATCGGTGCGATGGGCAAATCGGCGCAGCTTGGCCTGCACACATGGCTACCCGACGCGATGGAGGGCCCAACGCCCGTTTCCGCGCTGATCCATGCGGCGACTATGGTCACCGCTGGCGTGTTCATGGTGTGCCGCCTGTCGCCCTTGTTCGAAACCAGCCAGTTCGCATTGGACGTGGTCACGATCGTTGGTGCCACGACCGCGATTTTTGCTGCAACGGTTGGTCTTGTGCAGACCGATATCAAACGCGTTATTGCGTATTCCACATGTTCGCAACTGGGATACATGTTCTTTGCAGCCGGAACCGGCGCCTATGGCGCGGCCATGTTCCATCTGTTCACGCATGCCTTTTTCAAGGCGTTGCTGTTCCTCGGCGCTGGTTCGGTCATCCACGCGATGCACCATGAACAGGATATGCGTTATTATGGCGGCCTGCGGAAACATATTCCGCTGACATTTTGGGCGATGATGGCGGGCACGCTGGCGATTACCGGTGTTGGTATCCTTGGGGTAGCCGGATTTGCAGGCTTTTATTCAAAGGACGCCATCATCGAGGCCGCGTTTGCCAGCGAATCCACCTATCATATGTATGGCTTTGCCATCGGTGTGATCGCAGCGTTGCTGACGAGTTTCTATAGCTGGCGTCTGATGTTCCTAACCTTCTTTGGAAAGCCGCGTTGGGAGCAATCGGAGCATATCCAGCACGCGATGCATGATCATGGCGACCATGACGCACATGCGCATGCCGCGACCAGTGACGGAACGGCGGGCTATCATCCGCATGAAAGCCCATGGTCGATGCTGACGCCTTTGGCATTGCTAACCATCGGTGCGGTTTTTGCAGGCTTTGTCTTCCACAATGCGTTTATTGATGCGGAAGCGGGCCAAGCGTTTTGGGCAAACAGCACGCTTTATTTCAACGCGCATCTGATGCATGCGATGCACGAAGTGCCGTTGTGGGTGAAATTGTCGTCGACCGTGGCAATGCTCATTGGCCTGACCACGGCCTATTTGATGTACCAAAGGTCGGAAGATGCACCAAAACGTCTGGCGACGACCTTTGCGCCAGTTTACCGTTTCTTCCTCAACAAATGGTATTTTGACGAGCTGTATAGCTTCGTTTTCGTTCGCCCAGCCTTTTGGTTCGGACGTCTGTTCTGGAAGCAAGGCGACATAGGGATTATTGACCGTTTTGGCCCCAATGGTTCGGCAGCGTTTGTTTCCTTCGGTAGCAAATTGGCTGTGCGAATGCAGTCGGGTTATCTTTATACATATGCGCTTGTGATGCTTCTTGGTTTGGTCATCGCGGTTAGCTGGATGATGGTGAGAGTGTAATGAACGCCGCGGATATCCCTGTACTTTCGATCATGCTGGCCATTCCAGTGGTCGCAGCGGCAATATGCCTGTTTGTGCGCGCTGAACTTGCGCGCATGTTTGCGCTGTCGGCGACATTGCTGAACCTGGTGCTTGGTGTCGTGCTCTGGCTGTATTATGATCCAGCGGGCGCGCAGTGGCAGTTTACCGAAAGCTTTAATGTGTTCGGCCCCATTGGCTGGCGGCTTGGCATTGACGGCATTTCGCTGACGTTGATCATGCTGTCGGTATTCCTGATGCCGATTTGTATCGGGGCAAGCTGGACATCCATCCAAAAACGCGTCGGCGAATATATGGCGGCGTTCCTGCTGATGGAAACGCTGATGATTGGCGTTTTTGCGGCGCAGGATTTGTTGCTGTTCTACATCTTCTTTGAAGCCGGCCTAATCCCGATGTATCTCATCATCGGCATTTGGGGTGGGCAAGACCGCATTTACGCGTCGTACAAATTCTTCCTCTACACCTTGCTTGGTTCACTCGTGATGTTGATCGCGATGCTTTGGATGATCCAATTTGCGGGCACTGCGGATATTCCGACATTGTTGAATACCGATTTCCCTGCAGAAGCGCAGAAATGGCTGTGGTTCGCGTTTTTTGCATCCTTTGCGGTGAAAATGCCCATGTGGCCAGTACACACTTGGCTGCCCGATGCCCATGTTCAGGCACCCACTGCCGGTTCAGTCATATTGGCTGGCGTGCTTCTCAAAATGGGCGGTTACGGCTTTTTGCGTTTCTCTTTGCCGATGTTTCCAGAGGCAAGCGCTGACTTCATTCCATTGGTGTTTGGTCTGTCGATGGTCGCGGTGGTCTACACCTCGCTCGTTGCATTGGTGCAGCAGGATATGAAAAAGCTGATTGCGTATTCATCGGTTGCGCACATGGCGATTGTGACAGTCGGCCTATTCACCTTCAATCAACAAGGTATCGAAGGCGCGATCATCGTGATGTTGAGCCATGGCCTCGTTTCGGGCGCTTTGTTCCTGTGCGTTGGGGTGATCTATGACCGCCTGCATACGCGTGAGATCAGCCGTTATGGCGGCCTCAGCGTCAATATGCCCAAATATGCCTTGCTGTTCATGCTGTTTACCATGGCGAGCGTTGGCCTGCCCGGAACGAGCGGGTTTGTGGGTGAATTTTTGAGCCTTGCGGGTGCTTACAAGGTGTCGACTTGGGCCACATTCATTGCGACCACAGGCATTATCCTTGGTGCCGGCTATATGCTGTATCTCTATCGCCGCATTGCATTTGGGCCGCAGGTCAATGCTGATGCGGCTGCGATGTCGGACGTCAATCGCCGTGAAATGTGGCTCCTCGCGCCCATCGGGGTCGTTGTCTTATGGATGGGCGTATATCCGGAAACATTCCTGGCACCCATCCGCCGCGACGTGGCGACGATTGTCGCCCGCGTGGAACGCGCTGCACCCGTTGGGGACAGCAAGCTGAAATTAGTCGACCCGACAACCGCGCGCTATCGCGTGGTGCATGGTCCGGAAAAAAACCTGGCTGAGGGGAGCCATTGATAATGGAACTTAACGCCTCTCTCTCTCTGGTCCGTCCAGAAATCATCTTGAGCTTCTCTGCGCTTGGCCTGCTGCTTGTGGCGGCGTGGCGTGAACAGGCCGGTCGCTTGATCAGCATATTGGCGGTTACTGCGCTTGGTGCCGCTGCTGCATTCGTCATCAACTTTATGATGAATGGCACAAATTTGTCCGCTTTTGATGGCCTTTTGGTCAATGATGCATTTGGCAATTTCTCCAAGATACTGATCTTCATTGCGGCCGCAATCTCGTTGATGATTGCGCCCCGCTTCTTGGAGAATGCGGGTGCCATGCGGGCCGAATATCCGGTGCTTATCCTGTTGTCTTGTGTGGGCATGGGCGTGATGGTTTCGGCAACCGATCTGATTTCTCTCTATATTGGTTTAGAGCTGCAGAGCTTGTCCGCTTATGTCCTTGCAAGCTTTGTGCGCTCGGACGGGCGTTCGGCAGAAGCCGGGCTTAAATATTTCGTCCTTGGTGCATTGGCCAGCGGCATGCTCTTGTTCGGCGCGTCTTTGGTGTACGGCTTTGCAGGCTCTACAAGCTTTGCCGCTATCGGCGCGGCCATGGATAACGAGGTCGGCCTTGGCCTGATCTTCGGCATTGTGTTCATCCTCTCGGGCCTGGCCTTCAAAATTAGCGCCGCGCCTTTCCACATGTGGACGCCGGACGTGTATGAAGGTGCGCCAACCCCCGTAACCGCATTCTTCGCCAGCGCGCCAAAGGTTGCGGCAATTGCGTTGACCATCCGCATCGTGCTTGAGGCATTTGGCTCGCAAATATTGGTTTGGCAGCAAATCATTATAGCCGTAGCGTTGATGTCGATCATCATCGGCGCAGTCGGCGCCATTGGGCAGCAAAACCTGAAGCGCCTGATGGCCTATAGCTCTATCAACAATGTCGGCTTCATCCTGATTGGCCTTGCCACTGGAACGGAGCAGGGCGTTTCTGCGATGCTCGTCTATTTGGTGATCTATGTTGCCATGACCTTAGGCAGCTTTATCTGCCTGATGCAGTTGAAGGATAAGGACGGTGACTATCGTGAAGAATTTGCCGACATATCCGGTCTATCCAAGACGCGTCCTGCCTTGGCCGCTGCGTTGGCAATATTCATGTTCAGCCTTGCCGGTATTCCGCCATTATTCGGTTTCTGGGGTAAGCTCGTGGTGTTTAACGCTGCGGTGGCCGCCGGGCTTTTGCCACTGGCCGTCATTGGCATCACCGCGTCGGTGATTGGCGCATTTTATTATCTGAAGGTCGTCAAGGTCATGTATTTTGATGATGCTGCGGATGTAATTGTTGAAAGCGATGATAGGGTTCTCGTCTGGACCGGCGGCATATTGGCCGCAGCGAACTCACCTTTGGGCTATTTCGCGATACCTGCGCTTGGCATCTGGACGGCTTATGCCGCGAGGGCGCTGTTCTGACGCCCATCTTTGAAGAAGTTGCGCGCACTGGGTCAACGAACGCGGATCTCTTATTGCGGGCGGCACAAGGCGCGCCCGAGGGATTATGGCTTCGCGCCGATGCGCAAGATGGCGGGCGTGGGCGACTTGGCCGTGCTTGGGAAAGCCCGAAGGGCAACCTCTTTGCCAGTTCCATTGTGCGCTTGCGCGATACAGACCCTTCGCCCGCGGGTCTGGCTTTCGTAACCGCCGTTGCCGCATATGACGCCATCCGGCACATTGCGCCGCAAGTTCAACTTATCCTTAAATGGCCCAATGACATTTTGGCGCATGACGGTTCAAAGCTATGCGGCATATTGCTGGAACGCGCGTCTGACGCGGTGGTTGTGGGCATTGGCCTAAACCTTGTCTGGCACCCGCAAAATCTGGATCGGAAGGTGTCTGACCTGCTGGCGCTTGGCGCAACGCCGCCCGATGCGCAAACAGCAGTGGAGATCGTGGCCGAGGCGTTCGCCCGCTATCTGAATGTCTGGCGACAGTCGGGGCTGTGCACTATCGTCCGGCATTGGGAAGCGTATGCCCACCCTCGCGGCACAGCCTTGTCGGCGACACTGCCTGATGGAGAGGAAGTAGACGGTCTGTATACCGGGCTCGATGATGATGGTGCTTTGCGGCTTCGCTTGGCGGATGGTTCAATTCGTGCCATTCACGCCGCCGATGTTTTTCTAATTTAGCAGGAGTGGGCTATGCTGCTCGCGATTGATACGGGTAACACCAATGTGAAATTTGCACTGGTCAATGACGCTGGCGAAATATTGCAGCGATGGCGCATTGCGACCGATGCGCGGCGCACGTCGGATGAATATGCCGTATGGTTGGATCAACTCATCCAGATGGCCGGCTTTCGCCGCAATGATATCAAAGCGGTTATTATTGCCACGGTCGTTCCGCGCGCTTTGCACAATTTGCAGTTGCTCGCGACACGCTATTTTGGGTGTGAGGCCTTGGTCGCCGGACGCGGAAGCGTCGGTTGGGGCATCCCATTGCGTGTAGCTGAACCGCATGCCGTTGGCGCAGATCGCGCAGTGAACGCCATTGCCGCGCAGTCCTTGGCCGACGGGCACAAGGTCGTCATCAGCTTTGGCACAGCAACCACCTTTGATTATATAGGGCCAGATGGTTCCTATCGTGGGGGCAGCATCGCGCCGGGCGTTAATCTGTCACTCGATGCCCTCTATGCCGCAGCAGCCATGTTGCCGCGAATTGCAATCGAACCACCGCCAAATGAAAGCGTTATTGGCACAACGACTGTTGGACAAATGCAGATTGGCATCTATTGGGGCTATGTGGCGATGATCGAAGGGATACTCGCACGGATGAAAGCTGAAATTGGCGAACCAGTATCGGTCATTGCGACCGGTGGTTTGGCCATCTTGTTTCAGCAACATGGCCATTTATTTGACCGGGTAGAGCCCGATTTGACGCTGCGGGGGCTGGCGCTTTTATATAGGAATAGAGACATTAACCCATGACGACCCCAAAAAATGAACTGCTTTTCCTTGCCCTTGGTGGGTCCAACGAAATCGGAATGAACGTCAATTTATACGGTTGTCAGGGCAAATGGGTGATGGTCGACTTGGGCCTTACATTCGCGAATTCGGAATATCCTGGAATTGACCTTGTCCTGCCTGATCTGGAATTCATCGAAAAGCGCAAGGACGACCTTCTGGGTATCGTTCTAACCCATGGCCATGAAGACCATATCGGCGCCGTTGCCTATTTTGCCGCTGATTTGGGCGTTCCACTCTATGCCACACCGTTCACGGCAACGCTCATCCGGGGCAAGCTGGAAGAAGAAGGCATAGCCGACATCGTGGAACTCAACGTGATCCCGATGGAGGGTGCGTTTTCCTTGGGGCCGTTCGACTTTAAATTCGTCACCTTGGCCCACTCGATCCTTGAAATGAGCGCTTGCTTGATAAGCACGCCTTATGGGAAGATTTTCCACACCGGCGACTGGAAACTGGATCCGCACCCCGTATTGGGCACGCCGTCGACGCAAGAAGCGCTGACCGCCATTGGCGATAGCAAAGTGTTGGCGATGGTGTGTGATTCTACCAATGTGTTCAATCCGGAAACTAGCGGCAGTGAAGGCAGCGTAAAGGAAGACCTGTTGAAGTCTGTTAAGGCTGCCAAGGGCAGGGTCGTTGTCACAACCTTTGCGTCCAATGCTGCCCGGTTGCAGACCTTAAGCGAGGTCGCGCGCGAAAGCGGCCGCACCTTATGTTTCGCAGGACGCTCGCTCCACCGGATTATCGAAGCCGCGCAGGCGAATGGCTATTTGAAAGATATGCCTAAGACGGTGGATATGGAGAGCGTCGATAGCCTCCCACGTCACGACGTTATCGTGGTCGCCACAGGGGGGCAGGGCGAGGCACGTGCGGCTTTGGCGCGCATATCCGAGGGCAATCATCCGGTGAAGCTGGAAGCAGGCGACACGGTTATTTTCTCGTCGAAGCAGATACCGGGTAATGAAATCGCTATTGGCGTGATCATGAACAAGCTTGCCGAACGTAACATCCTGACCGTGACCGAAAAGCAGGCGCATGTGCATGTGTCCGGCCATCCGGGGCAACCGGAACTTGCCGCGCTCTATGATTGGGTTCGGCCAGAAATCCTTATTCCCGTCCATGGCGAGCGCCGGCATATGGCGGAACAGGCGCGGTTTGCGCTGGCGCATGGTGTGCCAAAGGCCGTGGTGCAATCCAATGGCGACGTGGTTCGCCTCGCGCCCGGTGAGCCTAAAATCATAGGCAAGGAACGGACGGGCCGCTTGATCCTCGATGGGGACACCATCATCGCCGCCGACGGCGCGACATTGAACGAACGCCGCCGCCTGTCATGGTATGGCCTGATTTCGGTCGCCTTCGCGCTGGACGCTAAAGACCGGATGCTCGGCAACCCCGAGATACGATTGCACGGTGTGCCGATTGAGGAAGATCTGGACGATTTTCTGGAAGAAGCCACTGCCGCTGCTGTTAAGGCGGTGAAGGACCATCGCGGTGATTATGACAAGTTGCGCGAAACTGTGCGTTTGGCTGTGCGCCGTGTGGCGGTAAGCTGGACGGGTAAAAAGCCGATCGTGGATGTTTTGATAGTGGAGACCGCATGACCTGGACGTCGATTATTGCCATTTATTTGCTGTTTTGGGTTATGACGGCGTTCGTCATCTTGCCCATTGGTGTTCGCACGCATGACGAACTGGGCCTTCCAAAGACTCCAGGCCAAGCGGATAGTGCGCCGGGGAATTTCCAACCCCAGAAGATTTTGCTGAGAACGACAATGCTTTCGGCTGCTTTGTTTGCGTTATATTACGCCAATTATAGCTATGGCTGGATAAACCGCGACAGTTTCGACGGGTTGTTTAACCCTCCCGTTTAGAACTTATTGGCGCAGCCGCTCAATGGCTTGCGCCAGCGCCACGTAAAGCTTGCCTATGTCCGACGACAGCAAGGTAACGCCAATCGCGTTGCCATCGCGTGTGCTGAGCAGCAGGCGCATGATGCTCTCAAAATCATGAACGTAACGGTTCACATGTTCGCGGAACTCGCTGTCATCGCCATAATGTTTAGCAATGATTTTTGCCTCACGTGAATCCAGCAAGCGCACGGCGCGACGGGTAAACACGCCCCGGTCGCCCTTTAAATAGGCTGCCCATGCAGTATCTGTAACGTCGTTGGACAATATTTTGGTGACGTCGATAGCGGTAGAATTTAAAGATTCGGTCAAACGCACCATGCGGCGGGCAAAGCTGTCATCTTGGACCGATTCAAAGCCGTTTATCGTATCTGCTATTCGGCCTTCAAGGCGCATCGTCATGTCGTTGAGTTCGCCAAGTTGTTTGGCCACCAAAGAAGAGGCGGTTTGCGACAATTCGATGTTGCGCGATATGGCTTCCTGCACAGCTTCATTCATCGACGCGACCTGCGCATCGATTGCATTGGCCAATGCTGCGCGGTTTTGTTCGGTCAACTGATCGGCGATATGCGCCAGTTCCTCGTCGAGGATCTTGCGGCTGCTTTCTGCGGCAGCGCGGGTTGTTTCACGCACGCGGAGCAGCGATGTGACCAAATTGTCATTTGCTTGATCCGACATGTCTTGCAGCAGAGCCTGCGTTTGCTTGAGCGCAGCGCCGAGGGCATCTACTTGTTCATGGCGTGCCGCAAAATGTGCATCGCTTTGGGCCATCAACGCGCCAACCGCGTCATGTTGCGCGGAGATTAATTGCTCAATATCGTTGAGCTTTTCAAGCGTTCCGTCGCTTATATTGTCGAGCGCTTCCGCAGCAGCAAGAGCCGAGTTCACTTGCTCTATGCCCTGTGTCATGCGCGCGTTCACACTGTCCATCGCGGAGGGAATCTTATGGCTTATTTCCAGATTGGCCGCGCTAAGCGATCCAATCAACTTGTCCGATTGGTCCAATAAGATTCCGGTGGTTGATTGGTTGTCGGACAGGGCGCTTCCCAGTGAACGGGTGCTTTCAGCCAGCGCCGATACGGCAAAGGCAAGTTTCGACGTCTGGTCAGTGGCCGTACGATCAATCTCTGAAATCTGCGCGGCACTGTTTTGAATATGTTCGCTAATATTGGCGATTATGGCCTGAATGCGCGCCTCTTCCTGACTGGATTGCCCTTCAATGTCACCCAAAGCGCGACGTAGGTCGGCGAGGTTGGCCAGGATTTGGGCTTTGCTGCGGGTAATGAGAGTGTCGGCATCGCTTGATGCCTGCGCGATGCCGTTGGAAATCGCTTGTGCGGCGCTGTCCATAAGCGAGGCCATTTCGGCGCTTCGGTCGAGCGCCTGGGCGCTTTTGTCGTCGAGCAGCTTCACATTGTCGCTCAACGATTGCTCTAGCCGGTTGGACAAGTCATCCGCACGCGTTTCGACATTCTGCATGTAGTCGCTTACAGATTTACCTGCATCGCTTACGCGCTCAAGGGCGGCAATCATTGCCTTTATCTGCACCTGTGCATCATTACCTGCGCTTCCGATCTGGTTGCTGACATCTTTGGCTGCGCTTGTCACAACAGGCAAATGTTTGCGGAGTTGCTCCAAATTTGTATTGGCGGCGTTGCTCACCGATTCTAGCGTCTTTGCCTTTTCATCGCTATCCGCAAGAGCGGCCGATAACATTTGCGCAGAGTCCACTAGGTTTTTTGAAGATTGGCGACCGACTGTTTCCAGCTCACGCGCATTTTGGGACAGAAATTGACGCGCAAGCGATATTTCTTCGTTCACCGACCGCATCCGTATTGCCAACGCGTCACTTTCCGTCCGCAGCACGTTCGCTACCTTGCCAAAGCGTATGGCTTCCCGGCTGCTGTTGCGCATGGACAGCAGCCACAGGACAGCAATTAAAAGCGTCGGAATGGCCCATGTCGCGATCAGCGTTGCAATACGGTCATCGTTCATACCAAATTGCGCTTCAGACCAATATGTTAGGCCAAAAAACGCGGACCAAGCAACGAACGCGACCAACAGCAGCGTTGGTGCAACATATTGCCCGACACCCGCATGGTATGACGTTTCGTCCGCCCCACGATCATAATCATAATCCGCTGCTTGATTGTCTTCCGCAATGCCCCCGGCATTGCTGTTTACATCCTGCACAGCAGTTTCGTGTTCGGTTTCAGCGATTTCGCGGTTCAGGCCGACGATTTTTGAGCGTGTGGTCATAGGGGCCTATTTAACACAATATTCGGTTAGAGAAACGCAAACTTTTCAAATTGCGCAAAGGTTAATGAAACGACCGTGGATTAGGGTCAGGTTACGGCAATGTGAGTGTCGCAATTGAGCACTTTAGCGCACATATCTAGGCAGGCATATCATATTTCTGTTGGCAAAACGGCCTTAACGTTCATATCTGAAAAATGCTTTCCGTTCGAAATTCGAATTTGCCGACAATCGCTTTGCTCTCCGTCGCGTGCGATAATAGCAGTGGACAGGGTGCCGCTGCTGGCACCGGGCGTTCGGACTTGGCCGGCGTATCCTTGATTGAATATCAGATAACGACGCTAGCGCGAGCTGGTATCCAACGATTCCTGATTGAAGTTGAAAATATCGACAGTGTGTTAATCGCGCTGGCCGACCGTTGCGCATCGCGAAAACTAACGGTCGATTTTGTCCGTACGGGCGGGGATATCTTGCGTCACATCAACGCCGATGATCGCATATGGGTGCAATCTGGGCAGTTATATGTGCAATTAGGGCTGGTTGAAACACTTCTTAAATCTGCCGAAAATTTCATCGCCACAATTGATGGCCGTGACGAAAATCGCGCGTTTGAACGTATTGATATCAACACACGGTGGGCTGGTGTCTCGGTTGTTGGATATGAATCTATCGCGATGTTGCGTGACCTGCCAGAAGACTGGAGCATTATATCATCCCTGCTGCGGCAGGCGTTGCTGGCTAAAGTTCCCTTTCGCCCATTGTCTCAACAACATGTTCATAATGGCACGCTGACCGTGCTGACGGGCGCGCAGGACTTTTCGGAACTCAATCGCCAGATACTTCGGCGACGTGTTGCAAGCAGGGCAGGCTATGTTGAGGCAAAATTATTCGGGCCGATTCTTGCCCGTCTCGTTCCGCTTATCTGGCAAAGCCCAACGGCGGTAACCGCGACTAAATTCGCGGCCCCTGTAATAGCGTTGGCGGCACTTGCGTTGGGGCTTGGAAATCTGGTGACAGCAGCAACTGTCGCGGCATTTCTATCCATCGCGGCGAACGCATTACGTTTGGCGGTGACAGATGATGCGGATGGCAGTGATCACATACAAAGCCTGTCAGTTGTCACTTGGACGCTGATCATATTGGCGATGTTCGGTAGCGTTTATGTTGCGACATCCTATGATAACAACGGCTTATTTGCGGCGTTTGCCGTCGCTTCGCTTGCATATCTTACCCACAAAATGGCGATGCCTGGATGGGCTAAACAGGTGTTGCATTCACCTGCTGCTTTGGCGTTACTTGCTATCATTGGGGCTGCGACCGTCGGAATAATGACTATATTACAATGTATCATGGTATTACAGCTTAGCGTTCTGATGATCGCAGGCATGATACGCGACGCTGAAGGCAAAAAATCAAACTAAGCTTAAAGCCGCGTTAACCTAAAATCCCTATAGCCATGGCTGTTAACCATATGGGATTGGCGTTGAATCCACCATTTGACCCGCATGAAGATTTGCTTTCGATCGCCACCGCACATGCGCGCGATGTTGATGCCCTGTGCCTTGATACGGCGGCTATCATTTTCCCATCGGCCACGCTTTCTGCCTCAGAAGCGATGATTAGCGCTGTTTCGGTCAAGCTTCTTCAACTTGTGCGCGACATTGAGGTAAAACTTGCAGGCAACGCTCGCGAACCAAAGACATGGCCGTTGTTGGTTCGGTCCGGCTTTTTACGCGAAACGGCGTTGGTCGAGTTTGCCATGGCGCGGGTTGCGGAGGACAAAATAAATGATCGTCTTGGCCAGGGCCAACCTGCATTTGTGACTGGGTTGTTGGACCATCCGGTCAGGAATGTTGCGGATGCCGCACAGATACTGCTTGCCGCCGATAGCCTGCACCTGCGGGCAGGGGGGCGGACGTTTCTAAACCTGCCGCCTGAACTTCTTTACAAAAGCTGCTGGCGTGTCGTCGCAGCGCTTGAGGTGTCGCAGGGTGAGCGTTCTGAAGTTGTTATCAAGGCAGCCCACGCACTTATCGCCTTATACGACGAAGCCCGCACTGCTCCTGCTGCAGCGCGCAAAATCGTTCATTTCTTAAATGATGAATTGCGCGATGACCTTTTAAATCCGGCCACGTGCGGCGTGCATCTTTTCGTAGCGCAGCTGAGTGCGGAACTGAATTTGGAACATGACCATGTATTGCGGATCATAGATTTTGAATCTGCTGTGGCATTCATGATCTTGATCGCAGCAGTCGGCATAGCGAAGGCTGATGCTTTACCGATATTGTTGGATGTCCGTTGTAAAATGCTTACCCCGCGTGAGGCCGCGATATTCGAAGCAAATTACGAAAAAATCAGCAGGCAAGACGCGCTGAATACTGTCGCATCCTGGTCGGCATCGCGGCTTTCACTTTTGACATTTGGTCTGAAATGACGGGTGCGGCACTGTCGTCAATGCCCGTTACGGGCGAATTGTCGCGTGACGGCCATTTGCTGCGCGCAGACGATAGGCTGACCAAGTTGCATGCGGGTGCAGGCGGAACGCGCGGCGGCATCATTGCCTGTCCAGCGCTATTTGGGCTGGTACAGATTGTTTCCCGCCTTCAAATGCGTTTGGCGCGCGCACTGATCGTGTCAGATGGCACCGACAATTTCGAATTGTGGGTCGAAGCGGAGCCAGCAGGCGAGAATGTGCGTATCGCCATTTTGAGTTGGCGGAGCAAAACCGCAAGAAATCCGGATACTTCAGCGAAGTTGTCCTGGGCACGCGTAATGGATGAGACCATGACGCTCAACTTTGACCAAGCTTTGCGGTTGGTCCGTGCAACCGGTCCAGTGGGCGATGTGATTCATCAGGAAGATTTCGGTTGTGGCGCGCGACATGTCGTCACGCGACTCCTTGGTGATACGGGAGACATATATCTCCGCGACATAGAAAAATTCACTGCAATCGGCCGATCAAGCACCAGTTTAAGTACAAATAACGATACGTTGTTATGGGGCGAACCGGAAACCAGCTCGTCTGGCGCATGTACCGGCTACACGCTATATATTTCCAAGGCCCCTACAGGCGCTTCTGTCGGCTATAAAAGATCGCAACTTGTCGATCCGGCGTTTGTCTTTGGGAAAAATCTCACGCCTATTCTGCATCGGCCGTTAAGCCGCATCATCGCGAATGCCGACACAATCGGAAATGAGCTTCTTGGCCCCGTTCGGTATAATTACGCGACATATGCGCGCGATATTTCCAATGCTGCGCGCCACCTGACGGCTCTGGTCGAAGATCTGGGGGATTTAGAAGCTGTTGAAAGGCCCGGATTTACAACCGCGCCCGATAGAATTGAACTTGGCGATATGGCGCGGCGCGTGGCTGGGCTTCTCGCTCTTAAAGCCGCCGACCATAGCATTAATGTGAAAGTTCCGGACGAAGCAATGCAGGTGAATGCCACCGCAGAGTTTAGACGTGTGCTACAGATTCTGCTGAATTTGGTCACAAACGCCATCCGTTATGCGCCAGACGGAACCGAGGTAAGCTTGGACATCCGCGCTGAACCCGATTGGTCTATTATTTCGGTTTCCGACCAAGGCAGCGGCGTATGTGCGGCAGACCGAGAGCGTATATTCGTCAAATTTGAACGTTTGGGTAGGTCGGGCGATGGCGGAAGTGGCCTCGGCCTGTATATCTCGCGCCGTCTGGCGCGGGCGATGGGCGGCGACCTTACCGTCGGTGATGCCGAAGGCGGAGGCGCAATCTTTATGCTCCGCCTTCCCCGATAATTCAGCGTGCGTCTAAGCTATGGTAAGGACGGTGATTTGGTCCGGTATACAACTGACGCGGGCGACCAATTTTCTGTGCGGGATCCGAAATCATTTCGTTCCACTGGGCAACCCAGCCAACCGTGCGCGACAATGCGAATAATACGGTGAACATTTCGGTCGGGAAACCAATCGCCGACAGGATAATGCCGGAATAGAAATCGACATTCGGGAACAGCTTCTTCTCAATGAAATAGGGGTCGTTCAACGCCATTTCTTCCAACTGCATCGCAACGTCGAAAATCGGGTCGCTGATATTCAATTCGGTAAGAACCTCACGCACCGTTTTCTGCATGACCGAAGCGCGCGGGTCATAATTTTTGTAAACCCGATGACCAAAGCCCATCAAACGGAATGGGTCATTCTTGTCCTTTGCCCGTTCAATATAATGCGGGATCCGGTCAGGCGTGCCGATTTCGCGCAGCATGTTCAATGCAGCCTCATTCGCGCCGCCATGGGCTGGCCCCCACAGGCAAGCGATGCCGGCGGCGATGCATGCAAACGGATTAGCGCCCGATGATCCGGCCAAGCGGACGGTCGAGGTGGATGCGTTCTGTTCATGGTCGGCATGGAGGATGAATATCCGGTCCAACGCGCGCTCAATAACGGGGTTCACAACATATTTTTCCGCAGGAACACCAAAAGTCATGCGCAGGAAATTGCCGGTGTAGGACAAGTTGTTGTCAGGATAGACAAAAGGCTGCCCTACCGAATATTTGAACGCCATGGCCGCGATTGTGGGCATCTTCGCGATCAAACGGTGGCTTGAAATCATTCGGTGTGTTGGGTCGCTGATATCGGTGGAGTCATGGTAAAACGCCGATAGCGCGCCAACCACGCCGCACATTATGGCCATGGGGTGTGCATCGCGGCGGAAACCACGGTAAAAAGTTGCCAATTGTTCGTGCAGCATCGTGTGCCGCGAAATCGTGTGACTAAACTCGTCCAATTGCGCCTTGTTGGGCAGTTCGCCGTTCAACAGTAGATAGGACACTTCCATGAAGCTCGACTGTTCGGACAGCTCTTCAATGGAGTAGCCCCGATGCAAAAGAATACCCTTGTCGCCATCAATAAACGTCAGCGCGGATTCACAGCTTGCCGTCGATGTGAAGCCAGGGTCAAAGGTGAAATGGTCCGACGCCCCGTAAAGCTTGCGGATGTCGATCACGTCAGGGCCTTGTGAACCCTGCATGATGGGCAAGTCATAGCTGGTGTCGCCAACGGTGAGCGTCGCGTTTTTATCGGCCATTCTAAAACTCCATATCTTCTAAGCTATATACCGGGCTGCCCTTTAGAAAGGCATGTTTTTTTTATGACACGGGACGCGGGAAACACCCGTGACGACAATCTAAGGCCCTTCAAGTGCCAATGTTTCGTGGAGAGAATATGGCTATGTCGTTGACTAGTCCAATGGTAGGAAATTCCATGGGCGTCAAGGCAAACAATGGCTTGCGCATCGCGGATAAATTGCGCTTTCATTTCTTGGTGCTAAATAGCTGTGGTGGAACAGAAATCTGGCAATATGGTGGAGGACGGAAACGTCCGGTTTGGTGCGCCAAAGACGCTGTTTGCAGTTCTGGAAAACTGGCTCGACCGCGAACGCGACCAATTACCCTTATGGATACCCGTTGGTATCGGATTCGGCGTCGCATTCTGGCAGTTTTTTGGCACATCTGCTTGGGCAGGATTGGCAATGTCATGCGCTTCCTTGTTGTTTTTCGGGAACTTGGCGCCACCATATAGCCGCTTGCGGCAAATGGCCCGAATGGGGGCTGTTGCGATATTGCTTGGTTTCTTCCTGATTGCCTTTCGATCAACGACGGTTGCCCAGCCAGTTTTAGGAAAAATATGGACTGGGGAGTTTTATGGGCGGGTTGAAGCGGTTGAAAATATCTCCGCGCGCAATGTTTACCGGCTGCGGCTCGCCACTGGCGATAGCTCGGACTTGCCGCCTTTTGTGCGTGTGAACCTGTCACCGGAACAATATCAAGACGACTTTCAGCCCGGCGCGATCATTCGCTTGCGCGCACGCCTGCTGCCTCCGGCGGGGCCAACTTTGCCCGGCGGATATGACTTTGCCCGGCGCGCATGGTTTCAACAGATTGGCGCGACCGGAACGGCTTTGGGCGATGTCCGGCTTTTTCAGAAAGCAGACAGCGGGGCATGGTTCGCGATGCAGCGTACGGCGCTAACAGAGCATATACTGGCATCCATGCCCCCCGGAAGCGGTGCAATAGGCGCAGCATTGGTCACCGGCGATCAGGGGCATATCAGCGAGGCCGATGCACAAGCCATGCGGGACAGTGGTTTGGCGCATCTTCTATCCATCAGCGGGCTGCATGTGACGGCGGTGGTCGGGTTCATTTTCATCGCGGTCAGCCGCCTTTTGTCATTGTCGTCATGGCTGGCATTGCGGATTCCCATCCCCGTCATTGCCGCAGCAACGGCAGCTTTTGCTGCGCTGGCCTACACGTTGTTAACGGGGGCCGAAGTGCCAACGGTCCGATCGTGCATCGCTGCGATCCTCATCTTGATTGCGCTGGCGTTGGGGCGCGATGCGCTCACGCTGCGGTTGGTGGCCTTTGGTGCGTTAATAGTGTTGATATTCTGGCCCGAGGCAATGGCGGGTCCGAGTTTTCAACTCAGCTTTGCGGCCGTTGCGACCATTGTTGTCATGCATGATCTGCCGTTCATAAGGCGGCTGACCGAACGGCGCGACGAAAGCCTGGCGCGAAAGGCGGCGCGGGCGGTCGGATCGCTCATCCTGACCGGCGTCGCCATTGAACTTGTCCTTACCCCCATCGCCCTGTTTCATTTTCACAAGGCAGGGCTTTACGGTGCCTTGGCCAATGTGGTGGCCATCCCGATGACGACGTTCATCATCATGCCGTTGGAGGCATTGGCGCTGGTTTTTGACGTGATTGGCTTGGGGCAGCCATTTTGGTGGCTGGCAGGGCAGGGCATAGCCGCGATTTTGGCGCTGGCGCATTCCGTCAGTGGCCTGCCCGGCGCGGTCACGATGATGCCTGCGATGCCGATATGGGCCTTTGCTGCTTTCGTTGTTGGCGCGTTGATATTTGGCTTGCTGACCACAAATGTCCGCTATTGCGGCGTTCCGCTTTGCGCGATTGGCATCATCGCAATGGTGACGGCACCACGCCCCGATATTCTGGTGACGGGTGATGGCAAGCATCTGGCCTTGGTTAGTGCAGATGGTGACGTTGCGTTACTGCGCGGAAGGGCGGGTGATTTTGTCCGCGGGATGATTTTTGAAAAAGCCGGAAGCTTTGCAAAGGCTACGCCGATTGAGGACTGGCCCGGCGTCCAATGCACGTTGGACAATTGCGTGATTACCGTGACGGGTGCAGAGCGATCATGGACGTTGTTGGCAACCAGAACACGCACCCCCATTGCGTCCATGGAAATGGCCGCAGCGTGCAAACGCGTCGACATTGTCGTCAGCGACCGATGGTTGCCCCAGTCATGCCGCCCCAAATGGATAAAGGCGGACCGCCGATTGCTTGAACAAAGCGGCGGTCTGGCCTTTTATCTGGATGCACAACGCGTGGTCACGGCCAACGAAAGCAACCGCCATATGCCTTGGGTGAAGGCCGCTCATGCCGCGCGCGCGGCGAACGCATCCCATCAATGATATCGGCGCAACAGTCCGGCCAGCTTACCCTGAACCTCAACCTCATGCGGCGCATAATATTGCGGTTCATAACTGCCATTGGCGGGGTCAAGGCGGATTTGCTGACCTTCACGGCGCAGATATTTCAATGTTGCTTCCTCGCCGCGCACCAACGCCACCACAATTTCGCCATCGCGCGCCGTGTTTGCCTTACGGATCAGGGCATAATCGCCATCCAATATCCCCGCCTCAATCATTGAGTCGCCGGATACCTCAAGCGCATAATGCTCACCTGCACCCAATAATGCCATCGGCACCGATAATGAATTCTGACCTTCCAGTGCCTCAATCGGCACACCGGCGGCGATCTTGCCGTGGAAGGGAATTTCCATGACATCATTGGCGGCAACAGGAATCTGAATTTGCGGTTTGCTTTCCTTCACAGGCGCAAAGCGGGCCACATTGTTACCGCCCATATTCCCGCCTTCGGGCATTTTCATAACTTCAAGCGCGCGCGCACGGTTGGCGAGTCGCCGAATAAAGCCGCGTTCTTCCAATGCACCAATCAAACGGTGCACCCCGGATTTACTCTTCAGATCAAGCGCCTCTTTCATTTCCTCAAACGAAGGAGAAATGCCACTTTCATCCAATCGCTGATTAATGAATATAAGCAGTTCGTGCTGTTTCGCCGTGAGCATATTCAGGGTCCCATCCTGTTGAACATGAATGGAACGATTAGAGAACAAAAGCGGTTAAGTCAAGCACAATCGCAGACATTGTCTCCAGATTTTACGACAGGCGCATATATTGCACCATTGTCCCTTTTGCTCGCGGCGGAACATGGGGTTGTTGCAGCAGTAGCGCATTGGCTTGGGATAAGGTGCGGGTCAGGCCGCTGTCCTGCGATAGGAACGGGGTGATTTCCCCGCCTTCGACCGTGGCGCGCAAATATTCGGCGCGGTCTCCGCCCGCTGGCAAGTCGGTTGCGGTCGCCGCTGCAAAGTATGCGGGCAGGGGCTTAGTGCACCCCGCCATGTGCCGGATAAGCGGCAAGAGGAACAGAAATGCGGTGACGAAGGCAGAGGACGGATTGCCGGGTAAGCCGAGCACGACCGCGTTGCCAACTTTGCCGGCCATAAGCGGTTTTCCCGGACGCATCGCGACTTTCCAGAAATCCATCTGCGCGCCGATATTCAACAATGCAGCTTGCACCAGATCATGGTCGCCG
>Ga0208595_1000085_pt1 | contig 32147 bp, 27 predicted proteins | sample LakMenEpi28Jun11_FD_150742 | JGI IMG/M metagenome (GOLD analysis project Ga0208595, IMG submission 150742) | Freshwater microbial communities from Lake Mendota, WI - 28JUN2011 deep hole epilimnion (SPAdes) | ecosystem: Environmental > Aquatic > Freshwater > Lake > Epilimnion/Euphotic zone ...
ATAGCTTGTTTACAAGATTTATCTTATGAAAACCTAAGCGTTAGTGGGTGTAGTGGCATCCTTTTTTTTAAAATAACACCAAAAAAGATACAACGGAACACACGACCTGAAAGGGAACGCAATAAATAAAAAAAATAAGTGTGATTTATGTTGACTTTTTTTTTATATTTAGTGTTCAATTAAATATCTGAATATGTCATCATTAAAATATCTTTTTTACTTTTTATTTGTTACTTGTGTTTCGTTTTCTCAAGTTTCGGTTTGTAGTTGGAATATTATGAATTTAGGAAAATCAAAATCTGATAGTGAATTAGAAGTGATGGCTAACGCTGTTAAGAGTTATGATATTATTGCAATTCAAGAAGTAGTTGCAGGTTATGGTGGCGCAAAAGCTGTTAGTAGATTAGTTTCTATATTAAATAGGAAAGGTGCAAAATGGGAATATGTAATAAGTAATCCTACTACGAGTTCTAATCCAGCAAGTCGTGAGCGTTATGCTTTTATTTGGAAACCTTCAATAGTAAAAAAAACTGGTAATTGTTGGCTTGATCAAAACTATCAAAAAGAAATTGATAGAGAACCTTATATGGGGACCTTTCAATATAAGGGGAAATCATTTACAATCGTATCATTTCACGCTGTTCCAAAAAAGAAAAACCCCGCGAGTGAAATTAAGTATTTTAAATTTTTTCCTAATAAATACCCAAAGCTTAATTTAGTTTTTATGGGTGATTTTAACTGTCCTCAAAGCCATTCTGTTTTTTTTCCTATCAAAAAGAATGGATTTTCAAGCGTTTTTAAAAATCAAAAGACCAGTTTACGTCAGAAATGTATTAATAATGATTGCTTAGCTTCAGAATATGACAATATTTTTTACAAATTAAGTAAAATTAAAATAGGGAAAAGCGGTATTGTACCTTTTTATAAATCATTTAAATCGCTTAAAGAAGCACGTAAAATTTCAGATCACATACCTATTTGGTGTACATTTCAATTAATTTAAATTTTAGCATTAATTATTTTTAATGAATTACTAGTAATTTATTTAACAATTAATTAGTATTGGATTTGTAATTCGTTTTCTTTTTTATTTGTAAATTTACATAAGTAAGTATTAAATATAAAAAATTTTATTCAAATACTATGCATGCATAGTATTTTTTTTTATATTTGAAAAAAAATATTTTATGCAAGATAAAACAATCGATTATATTTTAAGATATACCTGGCAAATGGTATCTAAAATGTATAATGAAGAAGCAGCAAAGTATGGCGCAACTATGGCCACCGGTTTTGCTTTGTTAAGCATTGATAAAGATAAAGGAATTCCGTCTACAGCTTTAGGCCCAAGGATGGGTATGGAAGCTACAAGTTTAACTAGAACTTTAAAATCTATGGAACAAAGAGGTTTGATTGTTCGAAAGAAAAATCCTGCTGATGGCAGAGGTGTTTTGATATTTTTAACGGAAGAGGGAAAACAAAAAAGAGAATTATCTAAACAAACTGTTCTGCAATTTAATGAAGTAATTAAATCTAAAATTACCGAAGAACAACTAACTAATTTTATACAAGTTGCTGATATAATTAATGAACAAATTCTTGAAAAAGAAATTTTTGATAAAAACATTAAACTAAAATAATGTATATACTTTACACAATATAAAAGTCTCCAAAATTAAATACAAATAAATGAAACGAAATATTAAAAAGGTTGCAGTTATTGGATCTGGAATTATGGGTAGTGGAATTGCCTGCCATTTTGCAAATATAGGAGTAGAAGTAATTCTGTTGGATATTGCTCCAAATGAATTAACTGAATCAGAAATCAAAAAAGGGTTAACTCTTGAGAGTAAGTTAGTAAGAAACAGATTGGTTAACGACCATTTAGCAACAGCTTTAAAGTCAAAACCATCACCAATTTATCACCAAAGTTTTGCCAGTAGAATAAGTACTTCAAATACAACCGATGATATGGCTAAAATTGCTTCTTGTGATTGGATTATTGAAGTGGTTGTAGAACGTTTGGACATAAAGAAATCTGTTTTCGAACAAATTGAAAAATATAGAAAACCAGGGACTTTAATCACGTCAAACACATCCGGAATTCCAATTCATTTTATGAGTGAAGGTAGAACTGAAGATTTTCAAAAACACTTCTGTGGAACGCACTTTTTTAATCCAGCACGTTACTTAAAATTATTCGAAATTATTCCTGGACCTCAAACTTCAACAGAAGTATTAGATTTCTTAAGTGGTTATGGAGAAAAATTTTTAGGAAAAACGTCAGTAGTTGCTAAAGACTCACCCGCATTTATTGGTAACAGAATCGGGATTTTCGGAATAATGAGCTTATTTCATCAAGTGAAAGAATTGGATTTAACTATTGAAGAAGTTGATAAATTAACGGGTCCAGTTATTGGTCGACCAAAATCGGCTACTTTCCGAACTGTTGATGTTGTTGGTTTAGATACTTTAGTTCACGTGGCGAACGGAATCTACGAAAATTGTAAGACAGATGAAGTTTTAGAATTATTTAAATTGCCAGATTTCATTAATAAAATGATGGAAAATAACTGGTTGGGAAGCAAAACCAATCAAGGATTCTATAAAAAAGAAGGAAAAGAAATTCTTTCTTTAGATTTAAATACATTAGAATATCGTGCCGCTAAAAAAGCATCTTTTGCTACATTGGAATTAACAAAATCAATAGATAAATCAATTGATAGATATAAAGTATTGATTACAGGAAAAGATAAAGCCGGAGAATTTTATCGTAAAAATTTTGCTTCAATGTTTAACTATTGCTCGAACAGAATTCCAGAAATTACAGACACTTTTTACAAAATTGACGATGCTATGAAAGCTGGTTTTGGTTGGGAAAACGGACCGTTTGAAATTTGGAATGCTATCGGAGTTCAAAAAGGAATAGAATTGATGCAAGCTGAAGGCGTTCAACCTGCAAGTTGGGTAACAGAAATGCTAGCATCTGGAAATACGACTTTCTACTCTGTAAAAGAAGGAGCAACTTATTTCTACAATATAGATAAAAAACAAACAGAGAAAATTCCGGGACAAGATGCTTTCATTATTTTAAACAACATTCGCGAAAGCAAAAAAGTTTGGAACAATAGTGAGAGTATTATTACCGATTTAGGTGATGGAATTATCAATTTAGAATTTACTTCTAAAATGAATTCTATCGGAGCTGGAGTTTTACAAGGAATAAACAAAGCTATTGATATGGCTGAAAAAGGTTATGAAGGATTAGTTATTGGAAACCAAGGAACGAATTTTTCTGTTGGGGCAAATTTAGCTATGATTTTTATGTTGGCTGTTGAGCAAGAATATGACGAATTAAATATGGCCATCAAAATGTTTCAAGACACGATGATGCGTTGTCGTTATTCAGCTATTCCTGTTATTGCTGCACCACACGGAATGACGCTTGGTGGTGGTTGCGAATTAACTATGCACTCAGATAGAGCAGTTGCTGCTGCCGAAACGTATATAGGATTAGTAGAATTTGGTGTTGGAGTAATTCCTGGTGGTGGTGGTTCTAAAGAAATGGCGCTTCGTGCATCCGATTTGTTTAGAAAAAATGATGTGGAATTAAATGTTTTACAAGAGTATTTCTTAACTGTTGGAATGGCGAAAGTCGCAACATCTGCTTATGAAGCTTTCGATATTGGCGTACTTCAAAAAGGAAGAGATATTGTTGTTGTAAATAAAGATAGACAAATTGCTACGGCAAAACAGGTCGCTCTTCAAATGGCAAATCAAGGATATACGCAACCGGTAAGAAGAAATGATATTAAGGTTTTAGGTAAACAAGCATTAGGAATGTTTTTAGTCGGAACGGATCAAATGGTTGCAGGACAATTCATTTCAGAGCACGACCAAAAAATAGCAAATAAATTGGCTTATGTTATGGCAGGTGGCGATTTATCTGAACCAAATTTAGTTTCCGAACAGTATTTATTGGATTTAGAACGTGAAGCTTTTTTATCGCTTTGCACGGAAAGAAAAACATTAGAACGTATTCAGTTTATGTTAACTAAGGGGAAACCGTTGAGAAATTAATTATTGATTATTGTAAACTGTAAATTGTAAAATGTATACTGAAATTAAAATTTAGAAATGAATTATTTTAAAGAATTAAAAGTTTGGCAAAAAGCTATTGAATTAGTTACTGAAACATATTTAAAAACTCAAAATTTTCCAAAAGAAGAAATTTATGGGTTGACTTCGCAAATTAGAAGATGCGCAGTTTCAATTCCTTCAAATATAGCTGAAGGTTGTGGAAGAAAAACTAATAAAGACTTTAGTAATTTTTTAGGTATTTCTTTAGGTTCATCTTTCGAATTTGAAACACAATTAATCATTTGTAAGAATCTAAATTTTATAAATGAAGATGATTTTAAAAATATAGAATCGGAAATTCAACATATTCAGAATATGATAATCAAATTACAAAATACAATCGACTCAAAGTAACAGTATACAATATACAACACTACAATATACTAAAAATATAAAATATGAAAACAGCATATATAGTATCAGCTTACCGAACTGCAGTAGGAAAAGCGCCAAAAGGTTTATTTCGATTTAAACGACCAGATGAATTAGCGGCAGAAACTATCGAACATATGATGGCGCAATTGCCAAATTTCGATAAAACAAGAATTGATGATGTGATGGTTGGAAATGCTATGCCTGAAGCAGAACAAGGTTTAAATATAGGACGTTTAATTTCCTTAATGGGATTAAAAGTAACAGATGTTCCTGGTGTGACAGTCAATAGATATTGCGCATCTGGATTAGAAACCATCGGAATGGCAACAGCAAAAATTCAATCAGGAATGGCACATTGTATTATTGCTGGTGGAGCTGAAAGTATGAGTTATATTCCAATGGGTGGCTATAAGCCAACTCCTGATTATAAAGTTGCAGCAGCAGGAAACGAAGACTATTATTGGGGAATGGGATTAACAGCCGAAGCTGTCGCAAAACAATTCAATATTTCAAGAGAAGATCAGGACAAATTTGCTTATGAATCGCATATGAAGGCCTTAAAAGCGCAAGCTGAAGGTAAATTCGATAGTCAAATTGTACCTATAAATATTGAACAAACATTTGTAAACGAAAAGGGTAAAAAAGAAACCAAATCGTATGTCGTTTCAAAAGATGAAGGTCCAAGATTAGGAACTTCGGTTGAAGCATTAGCCAATTTAAAACCAGTTTTTGCAGCTGATGGTTCTGTGACTGCAGGAAATTCCTCTCAAATGAGTGATGGTGCCGCATTCGTTTTAGTGATGAGCGAAGAAATGGTAAAAGAATTAAATTTAGAACCCATTGCTCGTTTAGTCAACTTTGCTTCTGCAGGTGTAGAACCAAGAATTATGGGTATCGGACCGGTAAAGGCCATTCCAAAAGCGTTATCTCAAGCTGGATTGACATTAAATGATATCGATTTAATTGAATTGAATGAAGCATTTGCTTCTCAGGCATTAGCCGTAACTCGAGAATTAGGTTTAAATCCTGATATTATTAACGTAAACGGAGGAGCAATTGCTTTAGGTCATCCACTTGGTTGTACAGGTGCAAAATTATCGGTACAATTATTTGAAGAAATGAAACTAAGAAAATCTAAATACGGAATTGTTTCGATGTGTGTTGGAACAGGACAAGGAACGGCCGGAATTTTCGAATTGATGTAATTAAGAGTATAGAATAAAGAAAAAAGAATATAGATAATCCGAAAATGAAAATATAGAATTTTAGAAAACTCTTTTTTCTATTCTCTATTTTCTTTTCTCTAAATAAAATAATATAAAAATGGAAGATATCACAAGAGGAGGTCAATTCCTTGTAAAAGAAACAAAGTGCGAAAATGTTTTCACACCTGAAGATTTTAACGAAGAGCAAATTATGATGCGTGATTCTGTTAAAGAATTCGTAGATAAAGAACTTTGGGCACATAAAGATAAATTTGAGAAAAAAGATTACGCATATACCGAACAATGTATGCGAAATGCGGGAGCATTAGGGTTTTTAGGAGTTGCAGTTCCAGAAGCCTATGGCGGATTAGGAATGGGATTTTTAAACACAGCATTAGTTTGCGATTATATTTCAGGAGCAACAGGTTCGTTTTCAACTGCTTTTGGTGCACATACTGGAATTGGTACGATGCCAATTACTTTGTATGGAACTGAAGAACAAAAACAAAAATATGTACCCAAATTAGCTTCTGGCGAATGGTTTGGTTCATATTGTTTGACAGAACCAGGTGCCGGTTCGGATGCAAATTCTGGAAAAACTAAAGCGGTTTTATCTGCTGATGGAACTCATTATTTAATCTCAGGTCAAAAAATGTGGATTTCAAATGCTGGATTTTGTAATGTAATGATTGTTTTTGCTCGTATCGAAGATGATAAAAACATTACAGGATTTATTGTAGAATATGATAGAGAAAATACAAACGGAATCACTTTAGGTGAAGAAGAACATAAATTAGGAATTCGTGCGAGTTCAACAAGACAAGTTTTCTTTAATGAAACTAAAGTACCTGTTGAAAATATGTTAGCAGGAAGAGGTGAAGGTTTCAAAATAGCAATGAATGCTTTAAATGTTGGGCGAATTAAATTAGCAGCCGCTTGTTTAGAAGCACAAAGAAGAACTATTTCTGGAGCAGTAAATTATGCTAACGAAAGAATTCAGTTTAATACACCAATATCAAGTTTTGGTGCCATTCAAGCAAAAATTGCTGAAATTACTACAAATTGTTACGTAGATGAAAGTGCAACTTACAGAGCTGCTGGAGATATTCAAAACAGAATTGAAACTCGTGAAGCTGAAGGTAATTCTCAACAAGAGGCAGAATTAAAAGGCGTAGAAGAATATGCCATTGAATGTTCTATTTTAAAAGTTGCCGTTTCAGAAGATGTGCAACATTGTACAGATGAAGGAATTCAAATTTTTGGTGGAATGGGATTCTCTGAAGATACACCAATGGAATCGGCTTGGAGAGATGCCCGTATTGCTCGTATTTACGAAGGAACAAACGAAATTAATCGTATGCTTTCTGTAGGAATGTTGGTTAAAAAAGCAATGAAAGGTCACGTTGATTTAATAGGTCCAGCTATGGCTGTTGCCGAAGAGTTAATGGGGATTCCATCTTTTGATGTGCCTGATTATTCAGAATTTTTAGCAGAAGAAAAAGAAATGATTGCTAAATTGAAAAAATCATTTTTAATGGTGGCAGGAGCCGCAGTTCAAAAATTTGGAGCAGAATTAGAAGCGCATCAACAACTTTTAATGGCTGCAGCCGATATGTTAATTGAAATTTATATGGCTGAAAGTGCCGTTTTGAGAACTGAAAAAATGGCAAAAAAATTAGGTGCTGATAAAGTAAGTGACCAACTTGCTATGACTCAATTGTACTTATATAATGCGGTTGATATTGTAACACAGAAAGGAAAAGAAGGAATTGTTTCTTTTGCAGAAGGCGACGAGCAACGTATGATGTTAATGGGATTACGTCGTTATACAAAATATGTAAATATGCCAAACGTGGTGAAATTACGTGAGCAAATTGCTGCTAAAGTCATCGCAGAAAATAAATATTGTTTTTAATAATTAATTAGTTTGTGTAAAAAAGTCCTGAGAAATCAGGACTTTTTTTATTTAATTTTTTTTTCAGTCTATTGTCTAAAAAATCCGAAATCTTTTATCTAAAATCAAATTAAGTATTCACTTCCAAATCTTTAATATAATCTTCATTCTCATAGAAAAACCGTTCAAAAGCATCCATTTTATCATAGAAAAAATTGAATATGGTTTCCCAATCAGTTTTTCGGTTCAAACTCACATCTGAAAGTTCCACCCAAACCCGACTTATAATTTTACCACTTTCTAAATAATGGTCTCTATCAAAAATAACATCTGGCAAAAATTCATTCACCAAAATTTCTTTTAACGATTCGACTTTCTCAAAATAGATTTTTCGTTTATTTTCGTCTTTTGGTTCAATATCCAGCATTACATATGCTTTTTTATTATCCACATTAAATTTAAACGTAACGTCTTTAATTTTAGTATTATACAGCAACCATTTTCTTGGATATTCGTTTCCAAAAGTGCTCCAAAATTCTTTCTTTATTAATTGTGCGTCAGCTTTACTATACATTTTTGTAATTATTTTTTGTAACTTTATAAAATAGAAATCTAAAAATGGAATTCACTCACTTTATAAATAATATCGCAAATTTAAAGAAAGAAAAGTTGTTAGCCACAGATGCGCACATAAAAATGGCGCCTTTGGAACGAATATCTTATCTTAAGGACAAATCGTATTCTGAAATTGAACCTAAAAATGCAGCCGTTTTAATGTTGGTGTATCCTAAAAATGAAATGGCACATTTGGCTTTAATTCTACGCAATACCTATCCTGGAGTACATTCTTCCCAAATTAGTTTTCCAGGAGGCAAGGAAGAATTAGAAGATGGAACATTAGAATTTACAGCACTTAGAGAAACCGAAGAAGAAGTTGGCGTTCAAATGAATAAAGTTGAAATTATTAGACAATGTAGTGAGATTTATATTCCGCCAAGTAATTTTTTAGTTACACCATATTTAGGTTTTTCAAAGCAAAATTTACAATTTATTCCGAATCCAGATGAAGTGCAGCGCATATTAGAATTCCCAATTCATCAATTGCTAAATGATAAAACTATTGTGCAAACCAAAATGACTACTTCTTATGCTGTAAATATTGATGTACCTGCTTTTGAAGTCGAAAATTTCTTAATTTGGGGCGCTACCGCAATGATGCTCAGTGAGTTAAAAGAGTTAATTAAAAACGCATTGAAGTAGTATAAAATTACTAAATTTGCATCGTTTTTAAAACGCAATTCGTATGGGATTATTCAAAAGAAATCCGTTTGGACATATATTATTCATCAAAAAATGGTTAATCCGTATTTTTGGTGCTTTAACGCATAGTAGATTTAGAAGTTTTAATAATTTACAAATTGATGGCTCGGATATTATTCGAAATTTACCAGATAGAAACGTGCTTTTTATTTCCAATCATCAAACTTATTTTGCAGATGTAACCGCTATGTTTCATGTATTTAACGCAGCTTTAAAAGGACGGGAAGATAATATTAAAAATGTATTCTATTTGTGGCAGCCGAAATTAAATATTTATTACGTAGCAGCTAAAGAAACAATGCAAGAAGGTTTGTTGCCAAGAATTTTAGCTTATGTTGGCGCTATTACTGTAGAACGAACTTGGCGTGCTGAAGGTAAAGATGTGCAAAGAGATGTGAATCCGAATGATACTGAAAATATTAAAATAGCATTAGAAGATGGTTGGGTAATTACATTTCCGCAAGGAACTACTCGTTCTTTTAAACCAGTACGAAAAGGAACAGCACATATTATAAAGCAACATAAACCAATTGTTGTACCAATAGTAATTGATGGGTTTAGAAGATCATTCGATAGAAAAGGATTGTTTGTAAAGAAAAAAGGAATTTTGCAATCAATGGAAATTAAACCGCCATTAGATATAGACTACGAGAACGATTCTATTGAAAAAATCGTTGAACAAATAGAATATGCGATTGAACAACACGCTTCGTTTTTAAAAGTGATTCCTCAAGAAGATATAGAAGAAGCTTCTATATTAGATATAGAACGTCAATGGAAATATTAAAAAAAGTCCTGATAAAATTTTATCAGGACTTTTTTTAATACTCTATTTTTTGTAGTTCATTATAATTTCGCTTTAATCTTTTCATAAAAAATCCATAAATCAATTTATAAAAAATCCAAATGATGAAAGTAAATATTAATACAAATATAAAATAAATACCAAAAACTAAAACATAACCTTTGCTTGAATTTTCTCCAAAACGATTTATAATTTCTTGAAGTTTTGGCTCATAAATTGTTTGAGCAACAAAAGCAACAATTAATATAAAACCTATCATTAATAAATTATATGTTACATATTGTTTCACGGTTTTTCTAGAATCTATAATGTTTTTAAGTAAATGATTTACTGAATCAATTGCATTTATTTTTTTATAATTGGTGTAAAATCTGTATATAAAATATATAATTACTGCATAATTAATTATAGAAATAATTACCATAAATGTTTTTAAATGATACTTATTTAGCATTTTCCAATAGGTGTCGTTATTTGTTAAGAAGCCTAAACTTGTCCACAAAATAATTTCTAAAATACTAATAATAAAAATCCATTTTACAATAGAAGATGAACTTTTGTGCAACATTCCGTAAATTTCATTTTCTGAAACCTGTTTAAATTGCCCATCGTTTTTCTTCCAATCTTTTTTTAATAATTCTAATTCATCCATAAGTTACGGATTTAATGTTTTTTTAAGTTTCCCTTTAATTCTGTTCATTTTCACACGTGCATTCACTTCGCTAATCCCCAGTGTTTCTGATATTTCAGTGTAATCTTTGTCTTCTAAATATAAAAACATCAAAGCTTTGTCTATGTCATTTAACTCCGCAATGGCTTTATACATTAATTTTAATTGTTCTTCTTCTTCAAAATTATATTCATCTGTTTTGATACGATGAAATTCTGAGTCAAAAGGTGTAGTTTCAATACTTCTTTTCTTCTTACGATATAAAGTAATTGCTGTATTTAGTCCTACACGATAGGCCCAAGTAGTAAATTTCGATTCTCCCCTAAATTTCGGAAACGCTTTCCATAACTGAATAGTAATTTCTTGAAACAAATCATTATGCGCGTCTTGATCAGAAGTATAAAGTCTACAAATTTTGTGGACAATATTCTGATTTGCCTTGAGTTGTTTTACAAAATTATCTTCCGTTTCCGATATCATATAGTATATGTAGTGATGTTTTCGATTTTGTTACAAAGATGATAAACAAATTTCAATTTCATTTATCAATTATAGAATTTTAAATATTTTATTTATTTCTTAAATAGGTGTTCCAAAATACCATAATATAGCTTAAATTTGTAATTATACATTCCAGATAGAGTTTAAATAATATGATTACAGAACAACAATTTCAAACTGAATTAAATTTAATCATTTCCAATGCTATAAGAGAAGATGTTGGCGATGGAGATCACAGTTCATTAGCTTGTATTCCAGCTTCAGTGCAAGGAAGTGCTAAGCTTTTAGTAAAAGATAACGGAATTATAGCTGGTGTAGAACTTGCCAAAATGGTATTCAAATATGTAGATGCAAACCTTAAAGTTGAAACGTTTATTAAAGATGGAGCTGAAGTAAAATATGGCGATGTGGTTTTTCACGTTCATGGAAGTTCTCAATCCATATTAAAAGCGGAACGTTTGGTTTTAAATAGTATGCAGCGAATGAGTGCAATAGCAACAAAAACTAAAAGTTACGTTAGATTACTTGAAGGAACGGGTGCGAAAATTTTAGATACTCGTAAAACCACACCTAATTTTAGAGCTTGTGAAAAATGGGCCGTAAAAATTGGAGGTGGAGAAAATCATCGATTTGCATTATACGATATGATTATGCTAAAAGACAATCATAACGATTTTGCTGGCGGAATTACAGCTTCAATTGCGAAAACCAAACAATATTTACAAGAACATAATAAAGATTTAAAAATAATCGTAGAAGCCAGAAGTATCAAAGAAGTTGAAGAAATTTTAAATGCGGGTGGTGTGTATCGAATTTTGTTAGATAATTTCGATTTTGAAACGACTAAAAAAGCAGTTCACATTATCGGAAATCAATGTTTAACAGAATCTTCTGGAAATATTAACGAAAAAACAATCAGAGAATATGCTTTATGTGGTGTAAATTACATTTCTTCTGGCGCTTTAACGCATTCTGTTCATAATATGGATTTGAGCTTAAAAGCAATATAAGTTACAAGATCAACAACACAGATTTAATGAATTTTTCTAATCCGTGTATACCAAAATGCGTACCAATTTATGAACATCAATAAAGAAACCATAAAATCTAAACCAATAGTAAAACAAATAATTTTACTGCTTCAGCAAATTCACTTTCCAAGTTTAAAAGGAACTTCGTTGTATGATGTAATAAAATTATATGTCTTCGGAATTATTTCAGGCGGAGTTACCCATCGAGCAAGTGCTATTGCTTTTAGTTTTTTTATGGCACTTTTTCCGTTTGCCTTATTTTTATTAAACTTAATTCCATTTATCCCTTTAGATAATTTTCAAAACGATTTTTTGGTATTTGTTTCGCAAAGTGTTCCCCCAAATACGTATGACGCCATTGAAACTATTTTAAAGGATATTTTGAATAATAGTTATAAAGGATTGTTGTCCTCAGGGTTTTTATTATCCATTTTTTTAATGTCAAATGGAATTAATGCCTTGCTTGATGGATTTGAAATGTCTAAAAACATTAGCGTAAAACGAGGCTACTTTAGTCAATATCTTATTGCGATTGCACTATCAATAGTAATTGCATTTTTATTATTGTTAACGGTCGCGATATTAATTTTTGTAGCCGTATTGATTCATCAAATTGAATCACAAAGTGGCTACATTTCTAAAATCTCATTGATTGAATCCACAAGATATTTATTTGTGATACTTATGATTTTGATTATCACATCTACACTCTATAAATTTGGCACAAAAGAAACCAAACAAATTTCTTTTATAAGTTATGGTTCTGTAATGACAACCGTTTTATTTGTTTTAACATCGTATTTATTTGGAATTTATGTAGAAAAATTTGCCAGATATAACGAGTTGTATGGGTCTATTGGAACACTTCTGGTAATGATGTTTTACGTATGGTTAAACTGCATTTTAATTTTATTAGGATTCGAATTAAATGCATTCATATTCCAATTGAAAACTACTAAAAAAGAATAAATTAGTAGGAAGAAATAAAAATTAAGTGTAACTTAGCGACATCAAAAATTAAAATTAACTATTATGAAAAAACAAATTTTCACATTATTTATTGCTTTAACAGCGGTTTTCGCTTCAGCACAAAAAACAATTGGCGACGTTAAAGTTGATGCTAAACTTTCTGTAGAAGGTCAAAATCTTACTTTAAACGGTGCCGGAACAAGAGAAAAAATGTTCATGGACATGTATGTTGGTTCATTGTACGTTACTAAAAAATCTACAGATGGAAATGCGATTTCTGCAGCTAATGAAGCTATGGCAATTAAATTGAACATCGTTTCAGGATTAATTTCTTCTGAAAAAATGATTACTGCTATCAATGAAGGCTTTGAGAATTCAACAGGTAAAAAAACAGCACCTTTAAAAGCAAAAATTGATAAATTCAAAGGTTTTTTTAAAGATGTAATCAACAAAAAAGATGTTTTTATTATAGTTTATGTTCCTAATGAAGGCGTTTCAGTTTACAAAAACGGAACCAAAAAAGGAACTATTGACGGTTTAGATTTCAAAAAAGCATTATTCGGAATTTGGTTAGGAAATAAACCTGCAGATGACGATTTAAAAGCAGGAATGCTTGGAAAATAATAAATTTACTTTTATAAAAAAGCGTTCAGAAACTTCTGAACGCTTTTTTTATTTTTGCCTAATGCCTAATACCTAACCTCAAGCCCAACACCCAATACCTAAAAATTAAAACATTCCACCACCTTGGGTTTCGTTTTTCTCACGTTGTTTGCGTTGTAGTTCTTTGTTTTTACCGCTTCCAAAATTGTAATTTAAGCCTACATAAAAGGTTCGGCTTTCAAATCTAAATTCTCCATCTTGACGGAAAGGAATGTTTCCATTAAACCCGAAAAATTGTGTTCTAAACATATCATTCATTCTTGCAGAAAGGGTTCCTTTTCCATTTAAAACAGTATAATTTGCTCCAAAATCTACTCGATACATTGGCGTTCTTAAATATTGCAATCCTAAATCGCGACTTCTGTACATTCCAAATAAATTAAATCGTAATTTTTTTGTAGCAGTAAATGTGTTGTTTAATCGCGTATTAAAAGTGGTTACGTTTATTTCTTTATTTTCTGGTAAATTGGTGTTGATGTTAGTTACGGTTCCTCGAACGGTTTTGTAATACACATCTGCACTTGCGTTGGTTGACCACCATTTTGTTAATTTTAAATTGGCATTAATTTCTGCACCCAATTGACTGTTGTTCTCAAAATTATCAAACGACATAATATTTTGAATGTTGTTTAATGGATTTGGAAAAATAACTCTTGAAATTTCAGCATTAATTAATCGGTAAAATACCGCAGAAGTCACACTTCCTAAACTGAAAATTTTAGTATGATTAATTTCGAATGAATTCGTGAATTGAGGTTCTAAAGCAGGATTTCCTCTTGATTCTAACAAAGGTGTGGTCCATTCTCTAATAGGATTTATTTGTCCAATACTCGGGCGATCTACTCTTCGGGTATAGTTTAAATTAAAAGTATTATTATCATCTAATTTATAAGACAAGTAAGCTGATGGATACGCTGTAAATATTTCATCTGCAACCGAAGTGGATTCAAAATAATTTGGATTTCTTTCATTTCTTTCAAATTTCGCATCTAAAGTATATTCTTCGATTCTAACGCCAACTTGGGCACTAAATTTGCCAAATGATTTACTGTAGTTGGTATAAATCGCGTGAATGTTTCTGTTAAAAGTAAACGGATTAGTACCATAAAATGCCAGCGATTCATTATAGAAATTGTTTTGCCCATCTTGAATTCTACTTTCAAAACCCATTTCAATTTTTGTGTTATCGTCTATTGGATTCGTATAATCAATATTAAACTGGGCATAATTCGTTTTGCTGTCTATGTCATTCAATCTTAATACGCCATTGTTTCTAAAACAGGAAATATCTTCACTTGAAGTCTTGGCATAATTTGCTTGAAATTCAATTAATTCACCTTTTTTCTTGAAGTTATGTTTGTAGTTTAAATCATAAGTTTGTGTAATATTTCCGCTATTATTTGTGATGGTTTGAAGTTCGTCTGCAAACGTAGTATTATTGTAATAATTTATATTTGTATTTGAATTTCCTTTTCCATCTGCAATATTCCAGTTTGTGAAAAACGATAAAGTATTATTATCATTAATATAATAATCTATACCAATTTTTGCCAAATGCGACGTGTTGGTATTGGCAAAATTGAAATCTTGTCTGTTTTCTAAATTCGGACGGTCTGCTTCTACAAAACCAAAGCTTCTATTTCTTCCGTGATTGAAGCCATAATTCGTATAAAAATTAACTTTTCTTACTTTATAATTCAAATTTAACGACTGATTTGTTTTTGGTGTAATTCCAAATGTATACCCAGTAGTTATACTTCCGTTAAATCCATTTTGTGTGTTTTTATTTAAAATAATATTAATAATTCCGCTATTTCCTTCCGGATTGTATTTAGAAGATGGGTTGGTTATTAATTCCACTTGTTTTATGGAAGCTGATGGGATTTGTTGCAATAATTGTCCCGCATCAATATTGGTTGGTTTTCCGTCAATTAACACTCTAACATTGCTGTTTCCACGTAAGCTTAATTCTTTTGTTTGTGGATCAATACTTACAGTTGGAATGTTATTAAAAATTTCCGATGCAGTAGTTCCAGAGGCTATTAAATCTTTACCAATAGTCACTACTTTTCTGTCTGCTTTTTGTTCAATTGTAGAGCGTTCTTTTACAATAGAAACCGTTTCAATAGTATTGGCATTGGATTCTAAAGTAATATTTCCCAAATTGATTTCTGTATTTCCTTCAGATAAAGTAATCGTTCTTGACGCGTCCTTATACCCGATAAAGTTGACTTTTAAAATATAGCTTTTCAATTCTAAATTTTTTATTTCAAAGCTCCCGTCTTCTTTAGTTGAAACAACTGCGATTGGTTTTTGACCTTCTAAAATGCTAACAGTTGAATAACCAACAGGTTCGTTTGACGTTTTATCAATAATTTTCCCTTTAATTATTCCTGGATTGTTTTGTTGAGCTACTAAAGTTAAAGTTGAAAATAGAACTAATAAAGCGCTGAAAATGTGTTTTAATCTCATAATTTTTTTAATGTTTTGAGCAAATAAATTACCTTAATTATTTCTCAAAAAATGGAAGAGAAATTACGACGTAGAATATGAATTTTGTACATTAGACAAAATTTGTGCATTTTTGTTACAAATGAACTTTTCAATTGGTTAAAAATTCTATCTTTGCACGCTATTAAAAATACGATGATGTTATTACAAGAAATTCTTTTCGAACCTATAAAAAATGCCGTTGAAAAACTATTTCAAATTTCTATTGAAAAAGTTGAATTTCAATCTACTAAGAAAGATTTTGAGGGCGATATTACTATGGTCGTTTTTCCGTTGGTAAAACAGATTAAAGGAAATCCTGTAGAAATAGGAACTAAAATAGGTGAGTATTTAGTAAAAAACGTTGCTGAGGTATCAAAATTTAATGTAGTTGCAGGTTTTTTAAATTTAGTAATATCAGATGAATATTATATTTCTTATTTCAATAGCATAAAAAATGATAATTCGTATGGCTTTGTAACGCCTACGGAAGGACAAAAAGCAGTAATGGTAGAATATTCTTCGCCAAATACAAACAAACCCTTGCATTTAGGTCATATTAGAAACAACTTATTGGGTTATTCTGTTGCTGAAATTATAAAAGCATCTGGAAAAAAAGTATATAAAACACAAATTATTAACGATAGAGGTATTCATATTTGTAAATCGATGTTGGCTTGGCAAAAATTCGGAAACGGACAAACACCAACTTCAACTGGTTTAAAAGGCGATAAATTGGTTGGTAATTTTTATGTGAAATTTGATAAAGCTTATAAAGTTGAAATTGCTACTTTGATGTCGCAAGGAAAAACAGAAGAAGAAGCAAAAAAACAAGCGCCACTTATTTTAGAAGCGCAACAAATGCTTTTAGATTGGGAAAATGGGAAACCAGAAGTAATTGAACTTTGGAAAACGATGAACCAGTGGGTGTACGATGGATTTTCCGTAACGTATACAAATTTAGGAGTAGATTTCGACAGTTATTATTACGAAAGCAATACCTATTTGTTAGGAAAAGATGTAGTTGAAGAAGGTTTAAGTCGTGGTGTTTTCTTTAAAAAAGAAGATGGTTCAGTTTGGATTGATTTAACAGCAGATGGCTTAGACGAAAAAATTGTATTGCGTTCAGACGGAACTTCTGTGTATATGACGCAAGATATCGGAACGGCGATTCAACGAGTTAGAGATTTTTCAGACATAGGTGGAATGGTGTATACGGTTGGAAATGAGCAAGATTATCATTTTAAAGTATTGTTCTTAATTCTTAAAAAATTAGGATACGAATGGGCTGAAAATTTATTCCATTTATCATACGGAATGGTAGAATTACCTTCTGGAAAAATGAAATCACGTGAAGGAACTGTTGTTGATGCAGACGATTTAATGGCTGAAATGACTACAACAGCACAACAAATTTCTGAAGATTTAGGAAAATTAGATGGTTATTCTGAAGAAGAAAAAGCCATTTTGTACAACACAATTGGTTTAGGAGCTTTAAAATATTTTATGTTAAAAGTGGATCCGAAAAAACAAATGATGTTTAATCCAGAAGAATCAGTAGATTTTAATGGAAATACAGGACCTTTTATTCAATATACTTATGCTCGAATTCAATCGATTTTAAGAAAAGCAACTTTCGATTATAGTTCCGAATCAAAACTTTTGGAATTACACGAAAAAGAAAAAGAATTAATAAAACAAGTACAATTATTTCCTGAAGTAATTCAAAGTGCTGCTGAAAATCATAGCCCAGCATTAATTGCGAATTATACTTACGATTTGGTTAAAGAATTTAATTCGTTTTATCAAAATGTGTCGATTTTAGGAGAAGATAATTTAGACAAAAAAGTATTTAGAGTACAACTTTCAAATTCGGTAAGCCAAGTAATTAAAAATGCTTTTGGATTATTAGGAATTAGCGTTCCTGAACGTATGTAATCACATTTCAACATTCAAAATTCCAAGTTGAGTGTTCCGAGTTTAAAAATGTTGAACAATGAATTTTGATTAACGAATTTTGAAATAATATATAAAATAAAGTGAAACAAAACAAATCATATTTTTTTCAATCCTGGCTAATTGTAGTAATTGCAATTGTATCTTTTTTTGGGTTTAAATCGTTTTTGCCTAAAAAATTATTTCCAGACGCTTCAACAAATAGCAAAAATATTGTAGTGGATAGTTTGATGTTAGAGGCTGTTGCAGAAGCCGGAAATCTTTCTGAAGAAGACACTTTAACAAACAAAACCATTTCGTTTGTATCAAATCCATTAGGAATTAAATTTTCAAGTGAAAAATTCGAACAGTATAAAGGCTATCAATACCTAATTCCCTTTTTTGAAAAATTATATCAATTAGAAACCAATAAAAAAGGAAAAGCCCGAATTGCCTATTTTGGAGATTCAATGACAGATGGCGATCTTATTGTGCAAGATGTTCGTACTCAATTTCAAAGTATTTTTGGTGGAGAAGGCGTTGGGTTTGTAAACATTTCATCAGAATCTGCAGCTTCAAGAGGTTCGGTTATTCACGAATTTTCTCCCAACTGGAAATCACAATCGTATTTAAAAACAAAAAGCCCATTGCGTTCATTTGGTGTGAATGGTGCTGTTTTCTTTGCAAAAGATACGGCAAACCCTACTTGGGTAAAATATAAAGCTGGAAGAAATCGTTTTTCAACGACTTTAAATAATCCCACTCTTTTTTATGGAAGTTCTAAAAATAAAAAAGGAATGTTGCGTCAAGTTATTGGAAAAGATACCGTTTTTAAAAAACTTTCTCCAAACGCAATTTTAAATACAACTCAAATTGGTACTTCTGTTAAAAATGTTAAAGTCAATTTTATAAATTCAGATTCCATTCCATTTTATGGATTTAATTTCGATGATGGAAAAGGAATTCACGTTGATAATTTTTCTTCTCGAGGAAATTCTGGTTTGCCTTTAGGATCATTTAATATTGATTTAATGAATGCTTTTCAGCAAAAGTTGGGATACGATTTAATTATTCTTCAATTTGGAACAAACGTTTTAAATTATGGTTCATTAAATTATTCTTGGTACGAAAGAAAAATGACTTCTGTTGTAAATCACGTAAAGCAATGTTTTCCTGGAGCCGCAATTTTAATTATTACAACTGCTGATAAATCTACAAAGTACGATATGCAAATGAAATCGGATTCTGCCGTTGCTCCTTTAATTATAGCTCAGAAACGATATGCAGTAAAATCAGAAGCTGGCTTAGTAAATTTATATACTCTTATGGGAGGCGATGGTTCTATGGTGAAATGGGTAGAAAATGTACCTGCAAAAGCCAATAAAGATTATACGCACTTTAATCACAGAGGTGCAAAAGAAATCGCACAACTTATTTATAAACAAATAGATACGGGTTACATAGAGTACAAACGATTACGTGCTTTAGCTAAGAAAAAAAACCAACCCAAAACAAAGGTATTAGATTCGGTACCAGTAACAAAAGATACTTTAAATGAATAAATTTATATACATATTATTTTTTACTACACTTGGTTTTTCGCAAATTGATTCTGTAAAAGTAGAAATTGATAGTGCTACAGTTGCTATTGATACGGCTAATTTTGAAGCGTTTAATAATGTAATTTCTAACGAAAAAGCGCTAACAGCTATTTTTGAAAAACTATACCAATTAGAAGAAAACCAAGATAGAAAAGTACGAATAGTTCACATTGGCGATTCGCACATACAAGCGGATTTATTTACTGGAAAAATTAGATATCGTATGCAGCAAATTTTCGGAAATGCTGGTTTCGGATTTACATTTCCATATAGTTTAGCAAATACAAATAATAGTTCGCCTATTAAATTTACTGGCTCTGGCGGATTTTCTGCTTCGCGAAATTTATATGCTGATACTTCAAAACCTGTTGGCGTGAGTGGGATATCATTTCAACCCAAGGATAAAACCTTTCATATTGATATGTTAGTAAAAGATTCGCAATTCGATTTCACAAAATTAAAAGTCATTTCGCCTAAAAATGAAAATATTTTTAATGTGTCATTTGCTAAAAGAAGTTTTACTACGCAAGAAAAAGTAGCTGTTAAAACACCAGCAATAAGTTCTCATAAAGTAAAACCGGGTGAAGTTTTAGGCGTGATTGCAGATAAATATAACATTTCATTAAAACAATTAAAAGCAGCTAACGGGTTGACATCGGATAATATTAGAGATGGAAAAACTTTAAAAATTCCTGGCGGAAAAACAGTAACCACTTACAAAACTGTTTCAACTGTAAAGTATGTTTACGAGCCTATTGCTTTAGAAAACACACCATTATACAATTCATATACTTCCGAAAAACCAATTGATAAAGTTACAATTATAGGAAATGAAAATAATTCAGAATTTGCTTTAAATGGTTTAATTTTAGAAAATGACAACGTAGGAATTACGTATAGTTCAATAGGAGTAAATGGTGCAAAAAGTAGCGATTTTAATAAGTTTCCTTTGTTTTTCGAACAATTACCAGCGCTTGAAGCCGATTTGTATGTAATTTCTTTGGGAACAAACGAAAGTTTTGATAAGCAAGATATTCCTACTTATTTTGGTAACTTAAAAACAATGATTGACGGCATTAAATTAAAATGTCCAGAAGCTTCGATTTTACTTACTACGCCACCACCTTCTGTGTTGCACGGAAAATCTCAAAATATTTACATAGAAAAATATGCCGAAAAAATTATTGAAATGGCAGCTACTGAAAACTATGCAGTTTGGAATTTATTAGATGTTTTTGGTGGAAATAAAAATATTATAATGAATTCAAGAATGGGATTAATGGCAAGAGATAAAGTGCATTATTCTAATACGGGTTATGATAAACAAGGCGAATTGTTTTTCGATGCGTTTATTCAATCCTACGAATTATATAAATCTGAAAAATAAGAGATTGTGTTGCAAGAATGGTTTTATAAAAATATAGGTAAAATTACTCCTGAAGTAATTGAAAAATGGTTTGTTTACAATGAAAAAGAGCCATTGCTTTTTAATACGGGCTTATTTTTAGGTTTGTTTTTGGTGTTTTATTTTTGGTACATTTTACTAAAAAAAGCAGACACCTTGCGAATGGTTTATGTAATTTTATTTTCACTGTTTTTCTATTATAAGTCAAGCGGAATTTATTTTTTATTACTTTTAGGTTCGGCAGTTGTTGATTATAATTTAGGAAATTTAGTACATCGTACTTCAAGTGTTTTTTATAAAAAATTATGTTTAACATTTAGTATTATTCTAAATTTAGGATTTTTAGGCTACTTTAAATACAGTAATTTTTTAGTAGACATTACCAACACCATTACTGGAGAAAAATTTGCGTTTTTTGACGTGATTTTACCAGTTGGAATTTCATTTTACACCTTTCAATCAATAAGTTATATTATTGAAGTTTACCGAAAAGAAATCGAACCTACTAAACGTTTTGTAGATTATTTGTTTTTCGTTTCCTTTTTTCCACAATTAGTGGCTGGACCTATTGTAAGAGCAAAAGATTTTTTACCTCAAATTTATCAAAAATTAAATGTAACGCAAGACGATATCAATCGTGCGTTTCTATTGATAATTGGTGGATTAATTAAGAAGACGGTAATTTCGGATTATATTTCGTTAAACTTCGTAGATCGTGTTTTCGATTTACCAAATAGTTACACACCTTTCGAAAATTTAATGGCTTCTTATGGCTATACGATTCAAATTTATTGCGATTTTTCTGGATATTCGGATATGGCAATTGGTGTAGCATTATTGTTAGGTTTCAAATTACCAACCAACTTCCGTTCGCCATATAAATCGACTTCTATTACAGATTTTTGGCGCCGTTGGCATATTTCGTTATCTACTTGGTTAAAGGATTTTTTATATATTTCTGTGGGAGGAAATCGGTACGGAACGTTTGCAGGATTTTTATTTCCAAGTTTGTTTTTTATAGGTGCTATTGTATGGGGTGTTTCTTTTTCTAAAACAAGTAATATACCATTACTAATAGCTGTAGCATCAGCTATAGTCTTTGTTTTTACTTTTTTATTTTCAAGAGAAAAAGAAAAAACGATGTACACCAACGTGAATTTAATGACAACTATGCTATTAGGAGGTTTATGGCACGGAGCCAGTTTACGATTTATAATTTGGGGTGCTTTACACGGTATGGCTCTTGCTATTCATAAAATATTTTTAGAATATTATCCGCCGTCAAAGCGTAAAATATTCTTTTTAACGCCGTTTTTAAAAATTATTGGAATTCTTGTAACCTTTCATTTTGTAGCGTTTTGTTGGATTTTCTTTCGAGCAAAAGACTTTACAATTGCTTTACAAATTATTCAGAATATCGGAAAAGTAACTTTTGATTTCGATCAGTGGTTTACCATAATTCAAGGCTATCAAAATGTATTTATTTTGATGTTTTTAGGATATTTTTGGCATTATATTCCTGAAAAAGTTACTATCGCCATTCAAGATGTTTTTAAAGCTATGCCTTTAATTACTCGCGCTATTATTTTAGGATTGGTTTTTTGGTTGGTTTATGCCACTGCATCTGCAGGTCCGCAGCCCTTTATTTATTTTCAGTTTTAAGTTCTGTAATATTTGTTACATAGTAGTGATTTTAACTTTAGTACATTTGTCTAAAGATTTTAAACTATGAAATCGCCATTAACAACAAGTTTGCGTAAGCAAACACCTATAAATAAAAAGGCGATACCATATATGACCTCTAAATAATAAATTTTACATATATGAAAAATATATTCTTTAACAATTGGCATTTTATGCGCTATTTCCGAATTGCGATTGCTTTATTTTGTTTTTACACCGCATATGAGGAAAATCAATGGGTATTTGTTCCATTTGGTGTTTTCTTTTTGTTTCAAGCGGTTTTTAATTTAGGTTGTGGCCCCAGAGGTTGTAATGTTCCAACTAAAAACAGAGAAGATGAGTAAATTTCAAGAATTAATTAATGGAAACAAACCCGTTTTAGTTGATTTTTTCGCTACTTGGTGTGGTCCTTGCCAAGCTTTAGCTCCAATTTTAATAGAATCAAAAGAAGAGCTAGGAGATGCTGTAAATATCATTAAAATTGATGTAGATAAAAACCAAGAAATTGCAGCTCATTTTCAAGTAAAAGGAGTGCCGACTATGATGTTGTTTCAAAATGGGAAAATGTTATGGAGACAATCGGGTGTGGTTTCTAAAAATGAAATTGTTACTATTGTGAAACAAAAAGTTTATGATATAAAAAAATAATTATATATTTGATTTTCAAAATTGTATAAATTATTAATAAAAGATTATGAAAAAAATTAAAATAATTTCAGTTTTAGCACTTTTATTCGTCCTTAATGTGGCATCTATGTGTAGCGATGATGATGATGCACCAACAAATGTAAATCAAACACAAGTTATTAATACGGTTATTTCAGGTACTTGGCGTATTACAAATTATGTGGATTCAGGAGTAAATGAAACTGCTAATTTTACAGGTTATAATTTTACATTTGCTTCAAATAATGTGCTTACAGCAGTAGGAAACGGATTAACTACATCAGGAACTTGGTCGGTTACTGATTCAAATAGTAATGATGACACATTAAACGATTTAGATTTTAATATTGCTTTTACCACACCAGCTAATTTTGTAGATTTAACAGATGACTGGGATATTGTTTCCAGAACAGATACAAAAATTCAATTGATTGATGTTAGTGGAGGTAACGGCGGAACAGATTATTTAACCTTTGAAAAAAATTAAGAAAAATTTATGTTTTAAGTAATAATAAATTATTACTTTTGGAATATATAAGTTAATAAGTATAACAAATAAAAATAAATATTATGAAAAAAGTATTGTCAATTGTTGCCTTAATGGCATTTATGGTTTCTTCTGCTTCTGTAGTAAACTTCAAAGAAAAAGAAAAAGAAAAGAAAAAAGAGAAAACTGAAAAATCTTGTTGTTCAGATAAAAAAGCAGCTGAAAAAAAATCATGTGCTTCAACTGAAAAAAAATCATGTTGTTCTAAAAAATAATATGTTTTACATAAGTTAAAAACCGTTCCGAATTTTCAGAACGGTTTTTTTGTTTCTAATTTCCAACTTTCGACTTTATCACTTTCGACTTTTAAAACTTTACCTTATATTTGCATTTCATTAAAAAAGCTCAATAATTATGTTTGATAATCTTACCGATAAGTTAGATAAAGCCTTCCATATACTAAAAGGACACGGAAAAATTACGGATGTAAACGTAGCCGATACTTTAAAAGAAGTGCGTCGTGCATTGTTAGATGCCGATGTGAACTTTAAAATTGCTAAAGATTTTACTACACGAGTTAAAGATAAAGCTATAGGAGAAAATGTATTAACTACATTACAGCCGGGTCAGTTATTGGTAAAATTAGTGAAAGATGAATTGACCGAACTAATGGGTGGAGATGTTGCAGGTGTTAATTTATCTGGAAATCCAACCGTTATTTTAATGTCTGGTTTACAAGGTTCTGGTAAAACGACCTTCTCTGGTAAATTAGCTAATTTTTTAAAAACAAAAAAATCTAAAAACCCACTTTTAGTAGCTTGTGATATTTATCGTCCTGCGGCAATTAACCAGTTGCATGTCGTGGGAGAACAAATAGGTGTGGAAGTGTATTCTGAACCTGAAAATAAAAATGCTGTTTCAATAGCCGAAAACGCAATTAAGCACGCAAAATCAAATGGTTTTAATGTTGTAATTATTGATACCGCTGGTCGTTTAGCCGTTGATGAAGAAATGATGAACGAAATTGCAAACGTTCACAAAGCCATTCAACCTCATGAAACGTTATTTGTAGTGGATGCTATGACGGGTCAAGATGCAGTTAATACAGCAAAAGCGTTTAATGATAGATTAAACTTCGATGGTGTAATTCTTACAAAATTAGATGGTGATACTCGTGGTGGAGCGGCTATTTCAATAAAATCGGTAGTAAATAAACCTATAAAATTCATCGGTACTGGAGAAAAGATGGACGCCATTGATGTGTTCTATCCTTCTCGTATGGCGGAACGAATTTTAGGAATGGGTGATGTGGTTTCTTTGGTTGAAAGAGCTCAAGAACAATATAACGAAGAGGAAGCCAGAAAGATTCAGAAAAAAATTGCTAAAAACGAATTTGGTTTCGATGATTTCTTAGCACAAATACAACAAATTAAGAAAATGGGAAGCATGAAAGACCTTGTCGGAATGATTCCTGGAGCTGGAAAAGCATTGAAAGATGTAGAAATTGAGGATGACGCTTTTAAACACGTAGAAGCCATTATACAATCAATGACACCAATAGAAAGAAGCAAACCAGCAATAATTGATGTGAAAAGAAAAACAAGAATTGCGAAGGGTGCCGGTAGAAAAATAGAAGAAGTGAATCAGTTAATGAAACAGTTCGACCAAATGAGTAAAATGATGAAAATGATGCAAGGTGGCGGCGGAAAAAAACTAATGCAAATGATGGGCGGAATGAAAGGAATGCCTTCAATGCCTGGAATGAAATAAATAAGTCGAAAGTCTTAAAGTTTAAAAGTCGAAAGTCTTTAGAACTTTAAGACTTTTAACTTCTCAACTATAAAAACAACTACAATGCAACTATTAGACGGAAAAAAAGTTTCAGAAGAAATTAAAGAAGAAATTGCTGCCGAAGTAGCAAAAATGAAAGCAAATGGCGAAAAAGTTCCTCATTTAGCTGCAATTATTGTAGGAAATGATGGAGCAAGTTTAACATACGTAGGAAGTAAAGTTAAAGCGTGTGAAAGAGTAGGTTTTGAATCTACTTTGATAAAAATGCCAAGTACGACTTCTGAAACTGAATTGCTTAAAAAAATTGCAGAATTAAACGAAGATTCAAATATTGATGGTTTTATTGTGCAATTACCTTTGCCACCACAAATTGATACTCAAGAAGTAATTATGGCCATTCATCCATCAAAAGATGTTGATGGTTTTCATCCTGAAAATTTTGGAAAAATGGCATTGGATATGAGTACATTTATACCAGCTACACCATTTGGAATTTTAGAATTATTAGAAAGATATAATGTTAAAACGCAAGGAAAACATACGGTAGTTATTGGAAGAAGTCATATTGTGGGTCGTCCAATGAGTATCTTAATGGGAAGAAAAGGTTTTCCTGGTAATTCAACAGTAACTGTTACGCATACACACACTAAAAATATCACTCAAATTACTTCGCAAGCTGATATTATTATTTCAGCACTTGGTGTGCCAAATTATTTAAAGGCAGAAATGGTAAAAGATGATGTAGTGGTTATTGATGTAGGAATTACTCGTGTAGCAGATGAAACTTCCGAAAAAGGATATAAAATTGTAGGTGATGTTGATTTTGAAAATGTTTCTAAGAAAGCATCGTTTATAACTCCAGTTCCTGGTGGAGTTGGCCCTATGACCATTGCAATGTTGTTGAAAAACACATTAATAGCAAGAGAAAATAGAAAATAAAAGAAATAAATCTCAATTTTAAGTTGAGATTTTTTTTTAATTAAAACTACTTTATTCAGGTTTTAAAATCTAAAAATTTAGTTAATATATCTTCAATTAGTTGTTTAATTGTAATGATTTCCTATTTTTGCTTGTTGCAAACAAAACCAATTTTAAAAAATGAAAATTCAAAACTTTTTTTTAGTACTATTTTTAACAATTTGCTCTAATTCAATTGCCCAAAACACTACAAAAGACGTGCTTTTTACGATTGATTCAAACGAATATAAAATTGATGAATTTAAAAGAATTTATCTTAAAAATTTAGAGTTAGTAAAAGACGATTCGCAAAAAGATTTGAATCAATATTTAGAATTATTTATTGGATATAAATTAAAAGTAAATAAGGCGTATAAGTTAGGCTTGCAAAATAATACAAAGTATCAAAGTGAATTAAGTTCGTACAGAAATCAACTTTCTAAATCGTATTTAAATGATTCAAAAGTTACCAATCAATTAATTGAAGAAGCCTATAGCAGAAGTACAAAAGAAGTAAAAGCATCGCATATTTTGCTTTCATTTGACGAAAGTATTAAAGGTGCAGATACCTTGGCGTTTTACAATAAAGCACTTGCGTTAAAAAAACAAATTGAAAAAGGGGAAAGTTTTGAATCAGTTGCTATGGCTAATTCACAAGATCCATCGGTTGCAGATAACAAAGGTAATTTAGGTTATTTCTCTGCTTTTAGAATGGTGTATCCATTTGAAACTGCAGCATACAAAACTGAAGTTGGGCAAATTTCTAATCCAATTAGAACACGTTTTGGATATCATTTAATTAAGGTTACCGATAAAAGAGACAATAAAGGTGAAGTTACTGTGGCTCATATTATGATTTTAAATCCAACTGATGCCACTGATGAAGCCAAGTTAAAAGCAAAACAAACGATTGAAGATATTTCGAAAAAAATTCAACAAGGCGAAAGTTTTGAAGTGTTAGCAAGCCAATTTTCTGAAGATAAATCTACTGCAGTTAAAGGTGGTGTTTTGCAACGTTTTGGAACAGGACAATTAAGTTCTGAAGCTTTTGAAAGTGCTGCGTTTTCATTGGAAAATAAAGGGGATATTTCGCAACCGTTTGAATCTGGTTTTGGATGGCATATTGTTAAATTAATTGAAAAACATCCCGTAAAATCATTAGCGGATTCAAAATCCGAATTAGAAAATAAAATTAAAAGAGACGAACGTTCTATAATTATTACCAATACTTTGGCTAGTAAATTAAAATTAAAATATAAGCAAGAAGTAAACAAAACGCAATATAAGAATATTGAAAAAACGGTTACAGATGCCATTTATAGTCAAACGTGGGAACTTCCAAAAGAAGATATTTCTATAAATGACGATGTATTGGTTATTGATAAAAACAAAAAAGTGCCTACAATGTCATTTGCTAACTACATTCAATCGCAACAAAAAAATAAGCTTTCGACTAAACCGGTTACGAAATTAGTTTCTGAATTATTTGAATCTTGGAAAGACGAACAATTGATAGGTTATTATACCGATAATTTAGAAAATGAATTTATTGAATTTAAAAATGTAATGGACGAATACAGAGATGGTTTGTTATTATTTGATTTAATGGAAAAAGAAATCTGGGATAAATCTAAGACAGATACTTTAGGGCTTCAAAATTTCTATAGTTTAAATAAATCTAAATACAATTGGAAAGAAAGATTTGATGTAGATATTTTGTCGTCAACAGATGCTACTGTAATTGAAACCGCTCAAAAAATGCTTCAAAAAGGGAAAAGTATTGAATATATCAAATCGAAATTAAATAAAAATGATAAAGTAGCTATTATGGTGAAATCTGGTTTATTTGAAAAAAATTATGATATTTTAGATAAAATTCCAAATCTAACGGTAGGTGCAAACAACACGTATAAAGATGCAAATTATAGTTTTGTAGTTAATGTAAAAAGCACCAAACCCGCTGAGACAAAAGCCCTAGAAGACTGCAAAAGTAAAGTAATTAATGATTACCAACAGTATTTAGAGTCTACTTGGGTTGATGAGTTGAAAAAAGAATTTAAAATAAATATCAATACCGCAGTTTTTGAAAATGTAAAACAGCAATTAAAATAATAAAAACAGAAATAACCAATGATGCCAATACAAACAATGATTTCGAAATTCACAAATAAAACCAATCTTTTAGCGTTTGCTTTCTTACTTTTTTCAACAATTACTTTTGCACAAAAAAAGCAAAAAGTAGACGGTGTTGCAGCCGTTGTAGGAAATTATATTGTATTAGATTCTGATATAGATTTAATGCTTTTAGAATTAAAAACTCAAGGTACAGATATTACAAACATCACACGTTGTGAATTGTTAGGTAAACAATTAGAAGATAAATTATATGCGCATCAAGCGGTTCAGGATAGTATTGTGGTTACAGATGAAGAAGTAAATACTTTTATGGATAACCAAATGAATACTATGGTTGAACAGATTGGTTCTAAAGAAAAATTATTTGAATATTATAAGAAAAAAGATGAAGAAGACTTTAGAAGTTATTTTTTCGAGGTAATCAAATTAAACAAATTGACGTCGCAAATGCAGCGTAAAATTGTTGATGAAATTACAGTAACTCCTGATGAAGTAAAACAATTTTTTACTAAAATTCCTGCTGATAAAATTCCAACTATTGGTGCAGAAATTGAATTGTCTCAAATTGTAGTAAAACCAGTAATTTCTAAAGAAGATAAGCAAAAAGCTATAGATAAATTAAAAGAAATTAGAAACGATGTAATTAATAACGGTGGAAGTTTCTACAGTAAAGCTGTAATTTATTCTGAAGATCCAGGTTCCAGCTCAAACGGTGGATATTATAAAATGAATAAAAAAACACAGTTTGTAAAGGAATTTAAAGATGTGGCTTTTCGTTTAAATGAAGGAGAAATATCAGAACCTTTTGAAACAGAGTTTGGTTTTCATATTATTTTTGTAGAAAAAATTATTGGTCAAGATATCGAATTGCGTCATATTTTAGTGAGTCCAAAAGTAACATCAAAAGCTGTAAAAGAGGCTTCAGATAAAATTGATGGAATTCGTGAAAAAATTGAAAAGGGAGAAATTACATTTGAAGATGCCGCCAAAGCTTCATCAGATGATAAAGAAACAAAAAACAATGGTGGGCTTTTACTTAACCCGCGAACTTCAGAACCTCGTTTTGAAATTTCAAAATTAGATCCTGCTTTATATAATCAAATAAATGGTTTGGTTCAAGGTGAAATGTCTAAAGTTCTTTTAGACCAAGAAAGACAAGGAACAAAGTTTTTTAAAATACTAAAGGTAAATAAAAAAACTGAAGAGCATAGAGCTGATTTCGGCACAGATTATATTAAAATTAAAGAATTAGCACTTTCGGATAAACAATTCCAAGAAATTGGAAAATGGATGGCTGAAAAAATCGAGAAAAACTATATAAAAGTAAGTAACGATTATAAAGAGTGTACTTTTGAAAATAATTGGTTAAAAAAATAACCGTTTACCAAATACCTTTTACCTTAAACCCTTTACCCAAAAAGATGTCAGACGTAGCAGCAATTGAAAAATTAGTAAGCAAACAAAAGCAATTGAAACAAGAAATTGCTAAAGTTATTGTAGGTCAAGATGAAGTGGTCAATCAGATTGTTTTGAGTGTTTTTTCTGGTGGTCACGCTTTGTTAGTTGGTGTGCCAGGATTAGCAAAAACCTTGATGGTAAATACTATTTCTGAAGCTTTAGGGTTACATTTTAAGCGCATTCAGTTTACGCCAGATTTAATGCCTTCAGATATTTTAGGAAGTGAAATTTTAGATGAAACGCGAAATTTTAAATTTATAAAAGGTCCGATTTTTTCAAACATCATTTTGGCAGATGAAATTAACAGAACGCCACCAAAAACACAAGCTGCATTATTAGAAGCGATGCAAGAAAAATCGGTTACAGTTGCAGGGCAAAGTTTTAAATTAGATTTACCATTTTTTGTTTTAGCAACTCAAAACCCTATTGAGCAAGAAGGAACCTATCCGTTGCCAGAAGCGCAATTAGATCGCTTTATGTTTGCCATAAATTTAGATTATCCAACTTTTGAAGAAGAAGTTCAAGTAGTGAAAGCGACAACTTCAGATTTGAAAACAACAATAAATCCATTGTTTACTGCAGAAGAAATTATTTCTTATCAGAATTTAATTAGAAAAATTCCTGTCACAGATAATGTAATTGAATATGCGGTAACTTTAGTTTCTAAAACCCGACCAAATAATCCTTTAGCACCTGATTTTGTAAAAAATTATTTAGATTGGGGAGCTGGTCCTCGTGCGTCTCAAAATTTAATTTTAGCAGCCAAAACCAATGCGGCTATTAATGGAAAATTTTCGCCAGATATTGAAGATGTTCAAGCCGTAGCTTTCGGAATTTTACGTCACAGAATTGTCAAAAATTACAAAGCTGATGCCGAAGGAATTTCAGAAGAAGACATCATTAGAAAACTATTTTAACAACAGTCCTTTTTGTTAATTTGACAAAATACACTATCGTTTTTTTCGAATTTCGTAGTTTAATTTGCTTAAATTAAGAATTCCTAAATAATCACCCTTTTTTTGTTTTATTTTTGAATTAAATTCATTAAAATAGAATAATTACAAATAATAATTTCGGGAATATCGTTTTTTATTATAAATTTTTTAATCTAAAAAGAATTGGTTAAATTTGTATCAGTTTTAAAACAGATTAATAAATTATCATAATATTTTTGATATGGAAACAAATATTTATAAAGAATACATCAATGAAATTGAAGAACGAAAAGGCCAAGGATTGCATCCAAAACCAATTGATGGTGCTGATTTACTTAAAGCGATCGTTTCTCAAATAAAAGATGTAACAAACGAAAATAGAAAAGATTCACTTACGTTTTTTATCTACAATACGTTGCCAGGTACTACAAGTGCAGCAGTTGAAAAAGCAAATTTCTTAAAAGAAATAATTCTTGGCGAATCTGTAGTTAATGAAATTACTCCTGCATTTGCATTTGAGTTATTATCTCATATGAAAGGTGGACCTTCTATAAAAGTATTGCTTGATATCGCTTTAGGTAACAATTTAGATATTGCAAAAGAAGCTGCAAACGTTTTAAAAACGCAAGTATATTTATATGATGCAGATACAGATCGTTTAAAAGAAGCGTATAAGAATGGAAACGCAATTGCTACAGAAATTTTAGAAAGTTATGCTAAGGCAGAATTTTTTACGAAACTTCCAGAAATTGCAGAAGAAATAAAAGTAGTGACCTATATAGCAGGTGAAGGTGATATTTCTACAGATTTACTTTCTCCGGGAAATCAAGCACATTCACGTTCTGATAGAGAATTACACGGGAAGTGTATGATTACACCAAAAGCTCAAGAAGAAATTAAAGCATTACAAGCACAACATCCAGACAAATCTGTAATGTTGATTGCCGAAAAAGGTACAATGGGTGTAGGGTCATCTCGTATGTCAGGGGTTAATAATGTAGCACTTTGGACTGGTAAACAAGCCAGTCCT
>Ga0208595_1000086_pt1 | contig 31908 bp, 32 predicted proteins | sample LakMenEpi28Jun11_FD_150742 | JGI IMG/M metagenome (GOLD analysis project Ga0208595, IMG submission 150742) | Freshwater microbial communities from Lake Mendota, WI - 28JUN2011 deep hole epilimnion (SPAdes) | ecosystem: Environmental > Aquatic > Freshwater > Lake > Epilimnion/Euphotic zone ...
AGGATACGGAACGTTCGGGAGTTGGATTCCCGCCTGCGCGGGAATGACGAGGGGGGTAAGCGCGCAAAATGATATATGCGTGTTAAGGGCTAAGCCTTCGGTCGCAGCCTGAACATCCTTGCTAATTGCCAATTTCACTCAAAATGAATTCGACGCGGTCTTGGTTAGCCATCCGTGGGACCTCGCAGACTTTGTAACCAAATTCGATAAATGCTTCCAAAAGCACATTATACTCTGTGACTGCCTCGGCAAAGCTATGACGTCGCTCTTCATCTTCGACAAAAATATTTTGCCAAGGCGGCACGACAAATACGGGATCGTCATAACGGCAATTCCAAACAGCCTGCCCAAGCCAGACCGGCATTTCGAAGTTATGCATTTGGCTATAAACCAATGCCTCGATGACGCTGCGATCAAAAAATATTAACCCGTTAAGATCAGCGGTCGCATGAAATTGCTGAATTGCAAAAGCCGCGAGCTTCTCCGCAAAATTTTTGCGGTACATCCAAGGCAATGCATCGCTGCTGATGGCTAGTGCTTCGCGAACAATTATTCGTCCGGCCTCCGGTACGGTTTGGAAGCCTTTTGACGCCAACGCGCTTATTAGGGTAGATTTACCGCACCCCTAAACCATCTCCACCAAGGTCGCGAGGCATTCGCGGGAGTGAAGCCATTGCGCGCATTCCGAATCCTTGTCCTGGCAAGTTGTCCAACCTTGCGACCGCGCACCAGCATCCGGGCTCAGCGCATAAATTGTAGGCATCAATCGACTGAAACCGACGCCTACACGAAGGACATTAGCCCGTCACATCCACCACATTGTCATCCGAATTTTTGTCGATGTAAAAATTATATGGATCGACCCCGGCAAATTTCGGTTTAATTTTTGAGGTGACAACAATTGTCTGCACGCCGTTCTTTACTGGCTTACGTTCGATAGAGACCACGTCATTCTTACCAAACGCGCCGATGCCCGGGCGACCCCCAAATAGACCGATTTCGATTGATTCCGCCAGCGGCGCGGACTTTTCATTGCCCTTGGCGTCGGCATAATATTTGGCTGCTTCGATGCTAATCGACGTCTGCCACAAGCCGTTCGCCAACTTTGCGGTCTTAGCCTCTTTCGCCTTCAAATCGTAAATCGTAATCTTCTCGAACAGGTCGGTAATCAGCGCCTGTTGTTCGGGCGTGGTGGCTTCCTTGCGCAATTCGGTAATCAGATCGACCGAGCGGTGGAAAGGAGCGCCCTTGAACTTCCATGTCTGAATGAAGCGAGCCAGCGCTCGGTTGACTGCGGCTTCGCCCAGCCGTTCCTGCAACAGGTACATGACCAATGAACCTTTGCGGTAATGGACATAGCCCTGATTTTCGACGCGGTAGAGCGGTTGTTCGCCAATGGCATCCCCCTTGCGTCCGCCCAGATAATTGTCGAGTTCGTATTTCAGGAAACGGCGGATCTTGTCCTTGCCATATAGCTTTTTCATCACCATCAGCGCCGAATATTGCGCCAGCGTTTCGGACGTTACCGTCACCCCTTGCATGTCGGCGCCGATCACCTGATGCGCCCAATATTGGTGCGACAGCTCATGCGCGGTAACGTAGGTCACGTAATCAATCGAGTCCTTGTCAGTCACGTCGGCGGCAAAGCCGATGCTTTCCGAATAAGGCATAGTCCCGGCAAAAGCCTGCGCGAACGACTGGTAGCCTGGGAATTCGATGATGCGGGCATGGTCGAACTGATAGGGCCCGAAATTGGCCTGGAAATAATCCAGGCCCGCCTCAAGTGCGCCAAGCATCGCCGGCACGTTCCATTCGTGGCGCGGGTCGTGATAGATTGACAGCTTGATGCCGTCATGCGTGCGCTCGGTAAGTTTATATCGCGCCGACTGCACCGACAGGAAATTGTGAATGGGCACGCTGGAGACGAAATGCGCGGTGCGGCGACCATTTTTGGCACTGTCCGTAAGCTTACGCCCCGGTGCAATCGGTGTCTGGTCGGCATCGGTCGTAACGGTGATATCGGACATCACCCAATCGGTGCGAACGTAGTTCTCGCGGGTGGCGCTCATGTCTTCGAGCTTGGCCATGCGAAGTTCCGCGGGAAGGCCTTGACGCCTCCGGACGGTGCGGTCCTGCAGTAAGGCTGACCGGTTCATTCCGATTATCGGCGCAAACACGAAATTGTTGACGAAAGTACCGTTGAGGTTAACCTCAGTGGCTGGGGCACCGTTTCGGAAGCCCTTGTGGTGGAGGCGCGACGCGAAATCGAGTGATGCCTCACCGCCTGGCTGCAAGGGTTGGTCGAAACGGAAAATGCGGTATCCAAATTTTTTGTCATCCGTCGCTAGCTTTGCGCCAGAAAGTGCAAGCTTGGTATATTCCACATCACGGTTGTCTTGGCGCACATGCACCTCGTATATCGGCGCTGCGGTTTCGTTGCGCATCTGGTAGCTGCCAATCACTTCCATGCGGCGATCTTTAGGGAATATCTGCACATCCAGTTCGACCGATTTGACCACCGGACGCGGCAGATTTTCATATTTCAGATATTTCTTTTCATAATCGGCGAGGAATTTTTCGGCCTCGTCGCTGGTTTCATAGCGGTTGAGGATTTTGAAATTATAATAACCGTAGCTGCCCGTCCCGATCATCGCCACGACCGCCGCGCCGATCAATCCGAGCGGTGCGCCGCGAAGGCCGGGGCGGATGCGCTTTAGGCGGCTGCGCCAGCGTGTGTCCGTGCCACGCGGCCAGACGAGATGCGCAATCACCAACAGGATGACTCCGAACGCCAGCCAATAAACGCGCAGTACCCAGGCGCCGAAACTGAATCCGCCGCTTCCGTTCATGTCGCTCAGCGGTTCGGCGGGGGTAGCGCCATAATCGTAAAGCGCGTTCGAATAGCCCAAATTGGAGAGAAAAATGCCTACGATGAAATAGACGAGGAACAGGCCCCAGCCGACATATTTATTCGGACTCAATGCTTGGAAAAATACCGCGAGGACAGCAGTCATCAGCATCTCGACCGTCACCGGTATGATGAACCAGCCAAAATAGCTGGCAATGCCAAAATCGGCCGCGCCTTTTATCAGTTGGAAGACAAGGCCGGTTGCCATTGCGACCAAGTTGATGAGCAACAGGACGACAAGGATCGCGAAGACCTTGGGAATGGTGATGATCCAATTCGCCGCAGGCGTCGAATCGATGATCTCGCTGATTTTTACATCGCGCTCGCGCCAGACGAGTTCGCCGCCGTAAAAGATCGCGATGATCAAAAGGAAAAGCGAGAAGCCCGAGATAATGTTTGTGATGATATCTGCGGTGAGCGGGTGCGACGGCGTGCCGTAGAGCGTCTCGGTCAGCCAAAGCCCGGATGCAGCATTGATGACCCCAAGCAACAACAGCACAATCAAACCGGGGCTGCGCAATACCTGCATGATCTCAGTCTTCAGTCGCACCATGAACTGAGTGCGCGTCGTCGCTCCATCGAAGCGCTGTGTCGCCTTTGTCAACGCAATCTGCGTCGGCGTAGCTTCAACTTCGGATGCCCGTTGCCGCGCCATTTTCTTCAAACGCCGCTTTGATGGTGCACGTTCTTCCATCGAAAAGCGCCAATAGGTCAGCGCCAGCAGCACCGCCGAAATTGCCAGAACCAGCCCGCGATTAAACAGAATATTATTATCGAGCGGCAGCAACCGCGAATTCATATCGGCTGCGGTCCAGTAGCGCGTTGCTTCCGCCAGCGCGCCGAACCCGAGTGGCTCATACTGCGCCATCAATTGCTGATATTCGACCTTCGATCCCAGTATCGAGGTAGCGATCAGATACCCCATCACGAGCACTACAACGCCAATATAGCTCCACAACATTGAGCGCGTGACCGTCGCCAGCCCGAACAATAGGCTGCTGGCAAGGATGATGTTGGGGATCGCAAGGATAAGATACGGCCAGAGATAAAAGGCCGGATTTTGCGGACCGACAGTCTCTGCATCGACCCAAGGCATCACCGACCCAAAAAACATGCCCACGGGAATGGCGAGATAACCGATAAGCGCGATGGCCAAACCGCCAAGAAAGCGCCCCATCACATAATTGGTTTTGCCAATTGAGGTCGACTTGATGATTGGACCAAAACCGCTGCTGTCATCGCGGACGATTGCGTTGGCGACAAAGGAGGTGATGACGAACAGATAGAACAGCGAGGCCAGCGTGATCATCGAAGCAATCGCAAAGGGCGCATTTTCATGCACCGTACCCGGCGTGCCGATGCTGACATTCTCGCTTGCGGTTACGCCGAAGCCCAGCAGGAAAAACAGGAAGAGCGACACCCAGAAAACCGGGTTGCGCAACTGGTAACGCAATTCGAAACGCGCGACGCCTATCAACATGACCAGATCCCCCGCTTAAGCCGCGCGACGCAGGTCGGCGAGCGTGGTGAAGTAGACATCCTCCAACCCCGCCTCGACATCGTCGAAACCTTTTGGCTTACTGTCCGCGAGGATATGGATGATGGTGCGTCCGGCGAACAGCCGTGTCGAAATCACCTGATATTGTTCTTGATACGCCTCCAGATCCTCGCGCGCGATGGTCTTTTTCCAAACGCGGCCATTTGTCGCGGCGATGAGGTCGAGCGGCGCGCCTTCAAGTTGCACCTTGCCGCCCGCCAGCACCGCCATGCGCGGGCAAAGGTCGGCAACATCGTCTACGATATGCGTGGATAGGATGATGACGACATTGTCGCTGATGCCGGCGAGCAGGTTAAGGAAACGGTTGCGTTCTTCAGGGTCAAGTCCAGCGGTCGGCTCATCGACGATGATCAGTTCGGGGTTGCCGATAAGCGCCTGCGCTATCCCGAACCGTTGCCGCATCCCACCCGAAAAACCGGCAATGAAGTTTCTGCGATGGTTCCACAAATTGGTCTGGTGCAGCAGCGTTTCGACAACTGCCTTGCGCTCGCTTTTGACGGATATGCCCTTCAGCACCGCCATATGGTCGAGCATGTCGAAGGCGGTCACACGAGGATAAACGCCGAAATCCTGCGGCAGATAGCCGAGTTTCCGCCGCAATTGATCAGGACTTGCCAATATATCGAGATCACCAAAGCGGATCGCGCCCTCGGTGGGCGTCTGCAGCGTCGCAATGGTTCGCATCAGTGTAGATTTGCCCGCGCCATTGGGCCCGAGTAGACCATACATACCACGCGGTATCGACAGGCTAACATTATCGAGCGCCCGTGTTCCGTTTGCATACACATGGCTTACACCACTGATTTCGAGCATTAATTCCTCCTGTATTACCTGCCTACTACAGTGAATGGATCAATGTCAAAATAAATTCGTTTTCGACAAACGACATTCGGTGCTCGACGAGTAACATTTCCCTGATCGCGCAGTGAGACTGTCGCGCCGACAATCCTGACCCTATTTGTCGGTATAATAGAATTTGAAATCGGCGGTTTCGTCCTGCCTCCGGCACGACGGTATATCCGCTGATGGATAGAGCAGCAATCAAGCTGGACTTTCCGCCGCCTGAAAACCCTGTGATTGGCCGTGACGGATGCGGATAAGTTTTGGCGTTAGAGGCTCCTGAATTATGTCCCCGCGCCCAAACGCAAGTTCGCTAAATCGCCAAGGTCATGAAACGGCCGAAGGGGTCTTCGTGCAGATTCCTGCTCAACTCCCCCTCGTCATTCCCGCACAGGCGGGAATCCAACGCCTGACTAATCGGTTTTCACGCGGTGGTCGAGGATACGGAACGTTCGGGAGTTGGATTCCCGCCTGCGCGGGAATGACGAGGGGGTAAGCGCGTAATATGATATATGCGCGTCAAGGGCTAAGCCTTCGGTCGCAGCCTGAACATCCCTGCTAATTGCCAACACCCCTGCAAAATCCGTTTCGAGCAAAGCCCGAATTTCATCGCTCTTCAGACCATCTTCAATAATGCGCATATCTGGTTTCAATAATGGTACATACATTGGGCCACTTCAAGCATCTGCGCCTCGGCGCTGCCCGAAATCCGGTACACAAGTCTATGCTCTCTAGAAATCCGCCGTGACCACCATCCTTTGAGATTTTCTTTCAAGGGTTCCGGTTTACCCGTACCTGAAAATGGATGCCGCAAGCATTCGGCAATCAAGGCGTCGAGTTTCTTGTGCGCTTTGGTGTCGACCCCCCGCAAAGCGCAATATTCTTCCCACCCTTGTGGTGTGAAGGCAAGCTTCATAGCGACATCATAAATTCAGCGGTTTCATCGTCTCAGGATCGACCTCGATCAAATTACCCGCATCAGCGTTCGCAATCGACTCCGTCAACCGCTTTGCATTGGCAGGAGACGAGAGCAGATACAGCATCTCATGCAAGGAATTCCAGTCGCCCAAGTCGACCATTACGACAGGCTTTCCCCGCTGACGCGTGATGGCGATCGGCGTATGATCGTTCACGGCACGATCCATAATCGCCTTCAAATTGGCGCGGGTTTCTGAATAAGTTACAATTTCCATATCGGCATCATTGCACAGATTTTTGTGCAATGTCAAAATTACTTTTTGCCCCAATTTTCCATAAACAGATAATCCGAACCCGGTGCACGATTTCGACCTTCGATTTCCTCAATACGGATCCAGCCGCAGGCCAATTTTCTTCCATTCGCAATTTGACCGCGTTCAATCACTTTGAAGACTCCATCGTCCGTGATGATCAGTGTGTCTCCAATGCTAGGAATCTCTCTAAGCTTCAGCCAATGATTTTTGTTATCAGAGGCTTCTATCGCCAATACGTTAACGGATGGCAGCGTGTTTTTCGAATCAGTCATAGGAACATAAATAGAACTACGGTATCGAAAGTCAAACCATCTCCGCCAAGGTCGCAAGGCAATCGCGGGCCAATAAGCGGCAGCGTTCGGGGGACCAGCCTTGGTCGGGGTCGTTGCCGTGGACGGTGTCCTTATAAGGCATTTCCAACGTCATGGAGACACATTGATGCGACGGGCCAAAGCGTTCGGCCAATTGGTTCGTCGACATCGACAGATTGGCTTTGCCGGGACCAGCTTTGGTATAACCCAGCGCGGTCTGAAAATCGGGGGTGCGGGCCGAAAGGCGGTTGATGAAAGCATTATAGCGATCACCCTGATCATCGGTCCATGACGGAATGCCTTCAAACCCCGCCATAAATGCCGCTGGAATCGCTTCATCGCCATGAATGTCCATGGCCCAATGCACGCCTGATTCATCCATCGCGTTGCGGACAGCCAACACTTCGGGGCTACGCTGCGCCGACGGTTCGGCCCATTCACGGTTCAGGTTAACGCCCAGATAATTGGTCCGCAAATGCCCACGGCAGCTTCCATCCGGATTGCAATTGGGCACAATGTGAAAGCGGCATTTATCAAGCAGTCGCCGCGTATGCGGGTCGCTTAGGTCCGTCAGCATGTCGATGGCGCCTTCCATCCAATATTCGGCCTGAGTCTCGCCCGGATGCTGCCGCGCATAGAGCCAGACCTGCGTATCGCCATGGCCCATTTCGAGGCAATCAATAGGCTGGCCTTCGATGCTGTGGCCAAGGCAGCGATAGGTCACGCCTTCCAGCGATGCCGTCTCGGCAATCAAATCATGGTGGCGTTCCATGCCATAGGGAGCGAAATAAGCAAACCATGCAAGATCGCTTGCAGGGGTGTAACGGATGGTCAACGTCCCGCCATCTTTTGCCTTGTCATAGGTCGTATCGGCGCGGCCCCAATAATCGCGGTCTTCGGAGACGCAAGCCCGGTAATCGGGCCAGCCACCGGGATAGGCGCTGCCTTCGAGTCCGGTAATCCGCAACACGAGTTCTTCGCCCGCGGTGCATGCAACGCGGAAGTGAAACCACTGCGCGAATTCCGAATCCTTGTCCTTGCGGATGCCCAGCGTGGCGACATTGTCGTCGATGGCGTGAACGATGATGTTGCCGCTGTCGAAGGCGGCATTGATGTCAGTAATCGGCATAAAATCTTACTTCCCCACTTTGTCATTCCCGCGAAAGCGGGAATCCATGGACTGACCGCGCAGCAAGCTGCGCCGGTGTGTTGATACGAGAGCTCAGCTAATGGATTCCCGCTTTCGCGGGAATGACAATGTCTGGCTGTTCATGGCACGCGGATAGTCTCACCCGACACGCCGGGGAAGTCCTTAAACAAGGCTTCGGCCAATTTTGATGCGGCGATGCCGGGTTGCGCGGCGGGTGAGCCAACCTTGGCAGCTTGCACCGCCGTGCCCTCCCAAATCACCAATTGGTCGCTGCGTCTGATAATGCGCACCGCCAATGTCGTCTGCAATTGCGTTGCCGAACCACCACCAAGATTGATACCGAGGCCCAAGCCGACGCCCGACCCATAAGTGCCCGCAGAACCGCCTACGCCAACTGAAACTGGCGAACGGCGGTCCGGACGGATCATTGTCGCGCCAAAGCGTATCTCGGCAACAACATCGCTTTTCCCGGCTTGATTACGATAGCCGACACGCTGCATTTCGCGCGCAACCGCCGCAAGATAAGGCGAGGCCGATAGAGCGCGATCAGACGCCGATTCGCCAGCAACCTCAACAATGAAACTGCCATTGCCATAGAACACGCCTTCGGCCGCGCGGTTAAAGCGCGTAACCTCAACAGGGCCAGTGGGGACAACACAAGCCGTCAGCAGCGAAAGGGCGAGAAGTGGCAATATTCGGGCGGTTTTCATCATGGTCCTATTCTTAGGCGCGTCATATATCATGGCAAGCTATGTATGGAGGCTGAATCGGATAAAACCGCCAATCACGCTTGACTTTCCAGTGCCCGACCCATAGGAGCGCGCCTTCAATTCAAGCTTCTTGCATTTATTAGACGGGTAAATCCGATGAAAGTCGTTAATTCTCTGAAGTCGCTCAAGGGCCGCCATCGCGATAACCGCGTGATTCGTCGCCGGGGCCGCACCTATGTCATCAACAAGACCCAACCACGCTTCAAGGCGCGCCAGGGTTAATTTGGTCCTGCCTGCGCAATGCGGGCAGTTGGATGAGGCAAAATGCCGCTCCGAATCTGATTCGCGGGCGGTTTTTTTGCGCCTTAGCCTTAATTTTGTGTCTTGGCCCCAACATCGTCATTCCCGCGAAGGCGGGAATCCATGGCCAGAGGGATAATTCAACGCTGACGTTGTTGCGCAAGGAACAGTTAGACCATGGATTCCCGCCTTCGCGGGAATGACAAATGGGGTGTGAGTAATGGCCAAGATAACTACCGCCGTCTTTGATGTCGGCAAAGTGCTGTTCGAATGGGATCTGAGGCATCTTTTTGCAAAGCTGATTACGGACAAGAACGAGCTGGAATATTTCATCTCAGCAATTGTGACGCCCGAATGGCATTTTCAACATGATGCGGGTCGCGGTTTGGACGATATGGTTGCCGAGCGGATTACTGAATTTCCAGAATATGCCGCGTTGATTGCGGCCTACGCCAACCGTTTCAATGAGACCATTCCCGGACCCGTCACAGGGTCACTGGAGATCGTGCAGGAACTCGCCGAACGCGGCGTGCCGTTGTTTGCGATAACCAATTTCGGCGCTGAATTTTGGGATATGTTTCGCCCTACCCAGCCGATATTCGACCGTTTTCAGGGCATAATCGTGTCGGGAGTCGAAAAATTGGTGAAGCCTGATCCTGCCATTTACGCACTGGCGTTGCAGCGTTTCGTACTAAAGTCGGGCGAGGCGATTTTTATCGACGATAATCATAACAATGTCATCAGCGCGCGCGAAAACGGTTTTGCGGCGCATCATTTTACGGATGCCGAGTCCCTTCGCCGTGAATTGGTTGCCTTGGATTTATTACTTTAGTTTTTTCACGCAGATGCGCGGAGGGCGAAGAGATTGGGACATATTCTGCGCGCCCTCTGCGCCTCTGCGTGAACCAAAAAACATCGGCGCAAGCCCTTCCATTCATGGCGCGTCTGTGCTTAAGCATCCGCCGAAGCTCTCTTTTTCAGGACGCCATCTCCTATGAATATCCATGAATATCAGGCCAAAGAATTGCTCGCAAAGTTCGGTGTGGCTGTGCCCGCCGGTATCGCGGCATTGAGCGTGGAAGATGCGGTTGCCGCCGCTAAGCAGCTTCCCGGCCCGCTTTACGTGGTGAAGTCGCAGATTCATGCTGGTGGACGCGGCAAGGGCAAGTTCAAGGAATTGGGACCGGAGGCAAAGGGCGGCGTTCGCTTGGCCTTCAACCTCGACGAAGTTGAATCGCATGCAAAAGAAATGCTGGGTAACACGCTGGTGACCATCCAGACGGGTCCAGAAGGCAAGCAGGTCAACCGCCTATACATCACCGATGGCGCCGACATTAAGCAGGAATTCTACCTCGCCTTGCTCGTCGACCGTGCAACAAGCCGTATCGCGGTTGTTGCCTCGACCGAAGGCGGCATGAACATCGAAGACGTGGCGCATGACAGCCCCGAGAAAATCCGCACCATATTGATTGATCCCGCCACTGGCCTTCAACCCCATCATGGGCGCAGCGTTGCCAAGGCACTTGGCCTGACCGGCGACTTGGCCAAGCAGGCGCAGACTGTGCTTGCCGGTCTCTACAGCGCGTTCATCGGCACCGATGCCGAACAGATCGAAATCAACCCGCTTGCGGTGTGCGAAGGCAAGAATGGCGACGCGCTTCTTGTGCTTGATGCCAAGGTCAGTTTTGACGGCAATGCGATGTTCCGTCACAAGGACCTCGCCGAACTGCGCGATTTGACCGAAGAAGACCCTGCCGAAGTCGAAGCGTCGGAATATGATCTGGCTTACATTAAACTCGACGGCAATATCGGCTGCATGGTCAATGGCGCTGGCCTTGCCATGGCGACGATGGACATTATCAAGTTGAATGGCGAATTTCCTGCCAATTTCCTCGACGTCGGCGGCGGCGCTTCGAAGGAAAAGGTTACCGCCGCGTTCAAGATCATTTTGAAGGACCCTGCCGTAAAGGGTATTTTGGTCAATATATTCGGCGGCATCATGAAATGCGACATCATCGCCGATGGTATCGTTGCTGCGGCCAAGGAAGTGAACCTGTCAGTGCCGCTCGTTGTCCGCCTTGAAGGCACCAATGTGCAGCAGGGTAAGGACATCTTGGCCAATAGCGGCCTGCCCATCGTATCGGCTAACGACCTTGGCGATGCGGCGGAGAAAATTGTCGCGGAAGTCCGCAAAGCGGCGTAGGATAACATTATGTCGGAAAAAGTCGACAATCTGATGCTCAAACATCTCAAGCGCTTTCAAGCGACCCTTGAGCGTATCGAAAGCAAAATCAGTGAACTGACCATGCGGCAGAATGAAACCCACTCAGCGGTAATTGGCCTTCGGCGGGATCAAGCTCAAGACGCAGAAGTGTCAGCGCATCTGCAAGTGCAGCTTGACGCCGTTCGTGATCGATTGGACCGGATTGAACGTCGTATAGAAATCACAAATTAGGGACCGAGATCGGTTAAGCAGCGATATAGGATTATGTGGCAGGCGCACTTGACGTTCACGTAAACGTTAAGCATAGGCGCAACAGATTAAGCGGGCATCCAATTGCCTTATTGAGTCGGTATGGAAGGATGAGCACATGAAGATCATCGTCCCCGTTAAGCGGGTCATCGATTATAACGTAAAGCCGCGGGTTAAGCCCGATGGTTCGGGTGTTGATTTGGCAAATGTCAAAATGAGCATGAACCCGTTTGACGAAATTGCGGTCGAAGAAGCGTTGCGTTTGCGGGAAAAGGGCGTTGCGACGGAAGTGATCGCGGTGTCGATTGGACCGGACAAGGCGCAAGAAACACTGCGGACTGCACTCGCCATGGGCGCTGACCGTGCGATCCTCGTTGTAGCTGAAGATGTCGAGCCTTTGGCAGTCGCCAAGATCCTCGCCAAGATTATGGACGAAGAACAGCCCGGCCTTGTCATTCTTGGCAAGCAAGCCATTGACGATGATAGCAACCAGACCGGGCAGATGCTCGGTGCGTTGACGGGTCGTCCGCAAGGCACCTTTGCCAATACGGTAAACGTATCTGGCGATGCAGTGCATGTTGCGCGCGAAGTCGATGGTGGTTTGCAGACCGTGGCGCTGAAGATGCCCGCGATCATTACGACTGACTTGCGCTTGAACGAGCCGCGTTATGCGTCGCTGCCCAACATCATGAAGGCAAAGTCAAAGCCGCTCGCGCAGAAAACGCCTGCCGATTATGGCGTTGACGTTAGCCCACGGTTGAAGACGCTGAAAGTGACCGAGCCGCCTGTGCGTAGCGCCGGTATCAAGGTTGCCGACGTTGATGCGTTGGTTGCAAAGCTTAAGGAAATGGGAGTGGCCGCATGAAGACCCTCGTTTATGCCGAACATGACAATGCATCACTGAAAGATGCCACGCTCGCCGTTGTAACTGCTGCATCGCAGCTTGGCGAAGTCCATGTCCTCGTTGCTGGCTCGGGCTGCGGTGCGGTTGCCGAACAGGCTGCAAAAATCGCTGGCGTGACCTCCGTGCATGTTGCCGATGACGCAGCCTATGCGCAGCAATTGGCCGAAAATGTCGCGCCATTGGTTGCGTCATTGATGGCAACACATGATGCGTTCTTGGCGCCAGCCACATCGAACGGCAAGAATATCGCGCCACGCGTGGCGGCCTTGCTGGATGTCATGCAAATCTCCGACATCCTTTCGGTTGAAAGCGCGGACACGTTCACGCGCCCCATCTATGCCGGTAACGCGATTGCGACTGTGCAATCTTCGGATTCCAAGAAGGTCATCACCGTGCGCGGCACGGCCTTTGCCAAGGCACAAGAAAGCGGCGGTTCGGCTGCAATCGAAGCGGTCTCGGGAAGCGGCGATGCAGGAACATCGACGTTCATCTCGGCAGAGATCGCCAAGCAAGAACGCCCTGAACTCACCTCTGCCAAGATCATCGTATCGGGCGGTCGTGCGTTGAAGGATGCGGACACTTTTGCCGCAACCATCTTGCCCTTGGCTGATAAGCTTGGCGCTGGCGTTGGCGCAAGCCGCGCCGCAGTGGACGCAGGCTTTGTGCCCAATGACTATCAAGTCGGCCAGACCGGCAAGATCGTCGCCCCAGAAGTATATGTCGCCGTCGGCATCTCCGGCGCGATTCAGCATTTGGCCGGCATGAAGGACTCCAAGGTCATCATCGCGATCAACAAGGACGAAGACGCGCCGATATTCCAAGTTGCGGATATTGGCCTTGTTGGTGACCTGTTTACGGTTGTGCCGGAGCTTGTTGGTAAGCTGTAGTAGTTTGCACCCAAATGTAAATTTTTAAGGGCGGGCAGAAATGTCCGCCCTTTTTGCTTGTGGCGACAACGCTGTAATGCCTAACTTGCTGGTTATGGCAAAATCATTCGTCGCATGGCTCACCCTGATCGCCTTCGCTATGCCCGCACTCGCGGCCGCCGCAGCTCCTGCACCGTTGATTTTGAAACCTACATCGGCATGGCAAGTGGATTATGCTGACGAACGATGCCGACTCGGCCGTCAGTTTGGCGAAGGCAAGCAAACCGTTTTGTTGCTCATGGACCGCTTTGCCCCGGGCGAATATTTCCGTCTAACGATTGCCGGGCAGCTAGTTAAAACATTCGTCGAAAAAGGGGATGCCGATATTCAGTTCGGACCCAGAGAGGAAGAACAGCAGCTTGCCTTTTTAAAGGGAAATCTTGACAAGGAACCCGCCTTGATCTTTTCTGGTAGCGCGCGCATCGCACCGCCAAGCGCGGCGGAACTGTTGGCGATCAAAAATCGGGAAAAAAGAGAAGGGGTCGTCGTTGAGCCCATAAGTGAAGACCGTCAAAAGGCAGTTCGCCATTTGCGCGTTGGGAAACCGTTGCGAAAACCAGTCATGCTGGAAACAGGTTCAATGCGAGCGCCATTGGCGGCGCTCGATACCTGCATCGACAATCTTCTTATAAGCTGGGGTGTCGACGTAGAAAAACATAAGGCGCTAAGCCGCACGGTCACGCCGTTGAAATCTCCTGATAAGTGGATTATGTCGTCTGACTATCCCAACGAAATGCTATCTGCTGGTCAGCCCGCATTGGTGAGCTTTCGGCTCAGCATTGGGCCTGACGGTGTGCCCACGGCATGCCATATTCAGGCGACAACGCGTCCCAAAGAATTTGACAATGCGGTCTGCAAATCGGTCATGCGGCGTGCGCGTTTTTCCCCCGCGCTTGATGCACAGGGCCAGCCGCTGGCGTCTTATTATCAAAACAATGTTTATTTTGCCCTCCCCTAAAAGTTCCAAACCCGCTTAAAAAACTGGCCAGATTGTCGCCCAATTCATCGACAGCATCGCAGCCTTCAGTCAGGATGACCGCTGGCAATCCGGCGGCGGACACCTAACCGAAGACGAACTCACTGCCTGGTTCCGCGAACATCTTGGCTAAGGTAGCAGGTCCGCTGGCACGGTGGGTTCTCCCAATATTTTCTCCATCCGACGCCACCGCTCGGCCGTATCTGGATTTCCGCGTTCGATATAATCGCGGACCAAATCCTTGCCCCAGCCATAGTTGATCACATAGCTGCGATAATGGTCGGTAAACTTCACCGATTGTTCCGCGCGGGCGGGCGAAAGCAACAGATATTTCTGCGTTAACTCGAGCGCCTGCGCCCGCGTAACCGCACCATCGAGATACATTTTCGCAATAGTCAAACGGGCGCCCGAGAGCGCTTCGGTCATTTGCTGCATTTCCCAAAAGGCTTGAGCAGATTTGGGATTAAGGCCAGCTATCGGGTACAGAATATCGCGTTCAAATGCCAAGCGTTCCGCGGCAGGAAAGGCGAGATCAATACCGTAATTGGCGCTGCCTTCGGACAAAACGCTGGTCGGGCTGTAGAGTGGATTAACTTCATATTCCTTCCACCCATTTTTGCGTGCGAGCCGTTCTTCAACCATCAGGTTCAGCACATGGTGGCCCGGATAGCCTTCGTGACAGCCCAGATCGACGGCACGGCTGATACGGATCGGCAGGTCGGTATTGATCTGGATCAGGCTTTTATAATTGCCCTTATAATAATTATAGCCTGACCACGGCTTGCCCGTGACAAACTCCATCACGAACGTCTCGCCCGCTGGCAAACGGATATATTGCGCCGTGCGGCGCTTACATTCGGCAATGGCGGCGTCAAACACCGGCTGCAACCGGTCTTTGGGAATGACATAACGCTCATTAAAGGCATCGACGCGTGCGGCGAGCGGACCATCGCCGGGAATCAGCGTTTCAAGATTGGCCAATATGGCGTCATAATGCGCCAGAGGTTTCAAGTCCGGCACCGTCGCAAACTGACCTTGTGCTTCATCATTGAAGGAAAACTTGCGCCCCTGAAGCATTTGCAACCGTGTGTCGGCAGCCACCAGCATTCCGCGTAACGCAACCGCGCGACGGCGGTCTGATTCGGTGCGTAAGGATGGCAACGCGGCATCAATAGCCGCCGTCAGCGCGCGGGCTTCGGCGATCAATTGTGCCAGTGATCGCGGATTTGCCTTCGCTACGTCTTGCAGCGCGGGCGGGCCATAATACGCATCGACATATTCCGCTTCATGCGTGCCCGCCTCAAGCGTCAACCGGATATAGGCATCGGAGATAGCGGCAATCGACATCGCCGGTGCGGCGACATTTGCAGGGGTTGAAGTCACTGGCGCAACGGTGGCGCAAGCCGACGCAAGCAAAGCGAGCGGAAGGATGATGTAGCGAAGATTCATATGGTGCCTCCAGACATAATTTTTTGCGGCGCAGCAAAGCGCAGGATTAAATACCCAATTATCGCCGACAGGATAGAGCCCATCAGAACCCCAATTTTGACATCATCCGCCTGATCCGGGCCAGTGAAGGCAAGGCCACCGATAAACAAGCTCATCGTAAAGCCGATACCGCATAGCAACGCGACGCCATAGACTTGCAGCCAGCTTGCATGTGAAGGACGCGCAGCAATGCCAAGTTTGACCGCGATCCAGACGCTGGTAAAGATTCCAATTTGTTTGCCCAAAAACAGGCCCATCGCGATACCAAGGGGCAGCGGCGCAGCCAGCGCAGCAAAGCTGGTGCCGGCCAACGAGACACCCGCATTGGCGAACCCAAAAATCGGCACAATGAAAAATGCAACTGGCTTCACCAGAGCGTGTTCCAGCCGGTGGAGTGCCGAATCTTCTGCGTCAGGTGCAGCCAGCGTTCGGCGAAAGGGAATGGCAAATGCTGCCATTACGCCCGCAATGGTGGCGTGCACGCCGGATAACAATGTCGCATACCATAACAGAGCCGCGAGGATGAGATATGGCCAAAGGGCATTTACCCGAAAACGGTTCAGCAGCATCATAGCGAGCCAAATGCCGCCAGCAGAGGCCAAAGCGGGGATGTTCAACGCGGCTGTATAGAATACAGCGATGATCGCCACCGCGCCCATGTCGTCAACAATGGCCACAGTCGTTAAGAACAGTTTCAGGGAAGCAGGTGCCCGACTGCCCAAAAGCGCGAGCACGCCAATGGCAAATGCAATATCCGTAGCCGCCGGTATAGCCCAGCCACGATGCAAGGCAGGGTCGCCGCCTGCGACCGCGAGATATATAATCGCCGGAACAATCATCCCCGCCGCAGCGGCAACCATGGGAAGCGTGCGGTCGGCCCAAGTCGACAAATGTCCGTCCACAAATTCGCGCTTAATCTCCAGCCCGACGAGCAAGAAGAAAATCGCCATCAGACCGTCATTTATCCAAAGGTGAATGGTCATCGGGCCAAGCTTTGGCGTCAACTCCGGCCCGATCACCAAGCGTAAGAAATCATTATATTTTTCAGTAATTGGCGAATTGGCAATAATCATGGCCAATGCGGCGGCAGCCATTAACAAAATACCGCCCGCTGCTTCACTAGACAAAAATGCACGCAAAGCGGACGTTTTGGCGTGTTTTTTTACAGTTCCGATCATCACCATTCCTTATGGCGAATCGACCAAAAGATGGCAAGCAAAGGCGGAAAATAGCGCATTTGCCTTGCCTTAGCAGATTATATGGGTTTATATCCTTAGTTAAGGGGCGAAGAGCATGGCCGACCTAATGTCCAAAAAATCTTTTGTCGGAAAAAACATTTCGATGAGCGCACAGTCACATCTTCACCTGACCGAGGGTCAAAAAGCATGCCTCCGGCTGGTGGTGCAGCATAACACTTCTAAGGAAATCGCCCGGACATTGGGCATATCACCATTCACTGTGGACCAACGGCTTGATGCGGCACGGCGCAAGCTGAATGCCGGCAGTCGCATAGACGCCGCCAAGATATTCGACGCAATGGAACGCAACGATATATACGAACCATTCGTATACGAAGCGTCAGGCCTTGAGCCGATCGATCGTTCCGTTAGTCAGGACCTACTTCCTGACAGGTTACGTCAGTGGTTTGCGAAAATAACTTCGTTAATCGCTGTACCGCCCATCGGGGGGGAAAGGCATGAATTATCTAATAAAGAAATTCTTGTTCTTGCGTTAAATTTAGCATTTTTCAGTACGGTAATATTGACATTGGCTGTGGTCGTACTCACGGGAGTGTTTCGACTATTTCAATAGCTCCTCCGTTGCTGGCTGAAAAATGCTCAGAAGATGAGGAGACTTTGACATGGTACATATCGAGCACGAGACAGCCAGGCAATTGGCATTGGACATTACCTCCACACATCTGGCCATTGATAAAGCTCTGGCGGACTTGGCCACCCTTACACATTCGGTTATTGACGCTTGTCGCCATTCCGATGCATCCTTGGCGCAATCGCAGGCTGCGATTGAAGGCGTAGCGAATGGCCTCACAAAAATGGTCGATGCGCGTAAAGGGTTTATGCATGCCCACCGAAAGATTGCGTTCGCGCAACGGGATAGCAATTTGCAAGAAATCAACTTCGGATGCCACCCAGGCCCTCTAACCAAGCCATCCGCTCTTCGGGTTGTAAACGGTTAAGTTGGGATATGTTTTCCCGCTCACGGGTCGCAGAACGAGGACAGACAAAAACATGGACACGATATTGCTGGCATTTTATTCCGCGCTTTTGTTGTGCGCGGCTTATGCCAGCGTAAACGGAGGCCGCACGGGCAAGATTGGATCGGCCATATTTATCTTGGCGACGATATTGAGCGCGGCGGCAGTGCAGATGAACCCCAATTGGGCTGGAACCTCATTGGGGTTGTTTGCGGTCGATGCAGGATGCTTGCTGGCGCTGCTCATCTTGGCGCTGATGAGCAATCGGTTTTGGCCGATTTGGGCCTTAGGGTTCCAAATCGTCGCGGTTGCGACACATGTCGCGACCCTATCCATCCCGGATGTCGTCCCAAAATCATTTCAGGCTCTGCTCTCGTTTTGGACCATTCCAATACTCTGGGCGATGGTCGTCGGCACGCATAAAGACCTGCAAAATAAGCTTGGATTGGAACGGCGGAGCCGCGCCTAAAAACCTATAAATCACTTGAAGATCGGCGCGCCTTTAGTTGCGGCCGAAAAGGGCGCGGCGACTTTGATGGATTGGATTTTGCCTTTTCTGGAAACGGGTCAGCGTGAACTATTTCTGTTCAGCGCCGTCTGGATATTGATTAGCGCTATAGATGATCTGTGCGTCGATATCATCTGGATCGCTCGTCATGTCTATCGGCGGCTGACCTTTTACCGGTTCGCGCTACCGCGCGAAGTGGGCCAACTTGCCGACCCCGTTGACCATAAACGGCTGGCCGTTTTTGTGCCCGCTTGGGGGGAGGCAGGCGTCATTGGCGATATGCTACAAAATTGCACGCGCAAATGGGCTGAGCGCGCGGGCCGGTATCGGATCTTTGTCGGTTGCTATCCAAACGATCCGCACACGGCAGCTGCGATTGTCAATGCATCCCGGACCAATCCCGACATCCGCCTCGTCGAGGTCGAACATGATGGTCCCACGACAAAAGCCGATTGTCTTAACCGATTATGGCGTGCACTGCTCGCAGACGAAATTGCGGACGGATATATCGCAAAGGCCGTTGTTCTGCATGATGCAGAGGATTTTGTCCACGCCGACGAATTACGCGTTTTCGACTGTCTAGTGACCAACGGGGGCGCTGTGCAATTACCCGTGATCCCGGTGCGTACCGCCAACTCCCGATGGATTAGCGGCCATTATTGCGACGAATTTGCAGAGGCGCATAGCAAAAACATGGTGGTCCGCGAAGCGTTAGGTGCACCCTTGCCTCTCGCCGGCGTGGCATGTGCCATTGAACGCAACCTCATGGAGCGTCTTGCGCAGATAAACGGCGGCAAGCCCTTTGATACACACAGCCTGACAGAAGATTATGAACTCGGCATCCGCATGTGTGCTGCGGGCGGGCGAACGATCATGGCGCGGATATTGGACAGCCAAGGCAAGTTGGTCGGCACCAGAGCCTGTTTCCCCGACACGCTGCAGACGTCAGTGCGTCAGAAAACCCGTTGGCTGACGGGTATTGCGCTGGCGGGGTGGGACCGGCTCGGTTGGGGGGGCAATATCGCGCAGAAATGGATGCTGTTCCAAGACCGGAAATCAATTTTCGGTACGATTGTCGTCATGGCTGGCTATATCTGCCTTCTGCTCACCGCCATCTTGGCCGCTGCGTATGCACAGGGACTATATCAACCGCCAGCACTGCGTGCCGACGTGATCCTATTATTGTGGCTGAATTCGGCATTTTTGCTTTGGCGGCTTGGGGTGCGTGCCGGCTTTGTGGCGGCACTATACGGTCCGGCAGAGGCCCTGCTGTCCATACCCCGCAGCATCGTCAGCAACGTCATTGCCATCATGGCCATGCGGCGGGCCTGCACCAATTATCTGAGGCATTGCTTGGGCGCGCCGCTGACATGGGACAAGACAGCTCATCACTTCATGCCCGATAAGCTGGCACATAGCGACTGATGCGTGGCCGGGCCTTCGGATTTGTGGCCATGCTATGCGCGACCTGGGTCACGGCGCGGATTGGATTTGCCCTCATCGCCGACGGGGATAGGCAAGTCGCTCGACATCGCAAGGATTCGGCCGGCGCAATTGTGCAACCTGTCACGCATATTGGGCAGGAACGACCGCTTAGTCATGTGGCAGCAAAGACCCGTAGCGCCGCGAATCGGACGACCGGTCGCGTTTTTGCAAAGGTTCCAAGTTCCCTTGAATCTATGACAGTCGGTTCAAGCCTTAAAATGTCCGCAATATGGGACAATACGGGCGATTGGATTCCCGATGACAAGGCTCCACGCGATGTATCATCCGAAGCTATCGCATCCTCCTTACCCGACGCCCAGAAAAAGGACCGCTCCATTCGCCCAATCCAGATATATGCGTATAGCTTCTGGCGGCCGGGCGATTCGGCGCAGGGGGTGCTTGGCAACGGACAATATGGAGGTAGTCAAAGCGCGCTGTTGATGACGATCCCGCTGCTGCGACATAAGCGTAAACGCAGCGTTTCGCGTTTTTCACTTGTCGGGCGGGCGTCGGTTTCCCACGATGACCTGCGCGATCGCGAATGGGCAGCGGGGCTCAGCTGGCGTCCATTAACCGCGTTTCCAGCGCAATTGTTCCTAGAACGACGTTTTCGGCCAGACCGCCCCGATGCCGTTGCGGCGTTTGTATCTGGCGGACATGACGGCACATCATTGCCCTTGGGCTTTGCGCTCGACGGCTATGGACAGGCAGGATTTGTGACCGGCAAATCTGGCGGTGGCTTTGCCGACGCCCAATTGCATATATTGAAAAACATCGCCAGCGACGGACAATCTAAGCTGGCGGCCGGCGCAGGCGCATGGGCGGGCGGTCAAAACGACATCATGCGCGTTGATATCGGGCCATCTGTCCGCGCGAACCTGCAGGCTGGTGCAACGTCGCTCCGGCTAGACGCAAGCTGGCGCTTTCGCATTGTGGGCAACGCACGGCCCGGCGATGGTCCGGCGGTCACCTTGTCCACCAGTTTCTAAGTCCTAGCCTTTATCCTGCCGTCAAATGCCGTTAGGGTCAGATTGTCGATCATGGATATTTATCTTCCCATAGCCAATCTGTCGGTCAACGCGCTGGTGATCATCCTTTTGGGTGGCGGCGTCGGCGTGCTGTCGGGCATGTTCGGCGTTGGAGGAGGATTCCTGACCACGCCTTTGCTCATATTCTACGGTATCCCGCCAGCGGTAGCCGCGGCGTCCGCATCCACGCAGGTGACAGGGGCCAGCGTTTCGGGCGTATTTGCACATATGAAACGCGGCGGGGTCGATTTCCAGATGGGCGGCGTCCTCGTGGTCGGTGGCATATTCGGCACTGGCGCGGGCGCAGCGATATTTGAAATATTGGAGGCGATTGGCCAGATAGATACCGTCATCAACATCCTCTATGTACTGATGTTGGGCAGCATCGGTGGCTTAATGGCCAAGGAAAGCTTGACCAGCGTCCTTGCCGTGCGCGCGGGAAAGCCGGTCGCTGCGGCCAAACGCCGGCATCACCCGTTGGTGGCCAATTTGCCGATGCGCTGGCGTTTCTATCGTTCTGGTCTGTATATTTCGCCTATCGCACCGCTGATATTGGGCTTTATCACGGGCATCATGACCATGCTGCTTGGTGTGGGCGGCGGCTTCATCATGGTGCCCGCCATGCTCTATCTGTTGGGCATGGGCGCGCAGGTGGTGGTGGGGACATCCTTGTTCCAGATTTTGTTCGTAACGATGGCGTCAACGATGATGCACAGCCTGACCACCAAAGCGGTTGATATCGTGCTTGCCGTATTCTTGCTCATTGGCAGTGTGACAGGGGCGCAAATCGGCGCGCGTCTGGCGCAACGGATGCGGCCGGAATATCTGCGCCTCTTTCTCGCCGCGATCGTTCTGCTTGTCGCAATCCGCATGGCGCTTGGTCTGGGCTGGCGTCCCGACGAAATCTACACGTTGCAAGCATTATGATCCGTTTATTTGCCCTGATATTGTTTTTGCTGCCGATCAGCGCCAGCGCGCAAAATGTGCCCAAGCTGGTGCCGGATGTCTCGCAACGGCAAATCAATATCCAGTCGGGATTCACGGGTGCCGAAATGCTGTTATTCGGAGCCATCATATACCCACGCGGTGTGGCGCCAGAGGGGCAAGTGGATGTTGCGGTTGTTCTGCGCGGGCCAACCCGGTCGGTAACGTTACGGGAAAAGCAGAAAATTGCCGGTATCTGGGTCAACGTCGACAGCACCGATTTCCGGTCCGTCCCCGCATATTACGCTATCGCGTCGTCACGCCCGCTTGACCAAATCATCAACAGCAAAACAGCAGCAATTTACGAGCTTGGCCTTAACCGCCTGCAATTGTCACCCAGCGGCGAGGTCAATGCCACCGAGCAGCGCCGCTTTGTCGATGGACTGGTGGACTTAAATCGCCGCAACGGTCTTTTCCGCCAAGATGCAGGCACGGTCGAAATAACCGATCAGGTGCTGTATCGTGCGCGCCTCAACATTCCGTCCAGCGTGCCGGTCGGTGTCTACACTGCGGAAACTTTGCTCATTCGCGATGGCCGGGTGATTGTGGCCGATGACAATGTCGAAGTCCGCATCCGCAAAACCGGGTTCGAACAATTGGTCACCATATTGGCTCAGGACTATGCCCTTTTTTACGGCGCAATGGCGGTGCTGGTCTCGTTACTGCTTGGCTGGTTTGCCGGATTTGTCTTCAACCGCCTGTAAATTGTAAAGTAACGTAAAAAATTATAATTTCCTGCGATTTATCCGGTTGCGATCGTAAGTATATTTTTACCTTCTCGGCCTATTGCCTGACGCTTCTTTATGAAAGAGGCGGATAGTTTATGGACATTTCGGCACGTCGGCCGACCGATCGGGCAGGCCACCCAGATCAGTCGGCACCTATACCCATAGCCGTGCCAGACGCAGCGGCACCGACGGGCGTGCCGGTCGTTAACGCGACGCTGCACCATATTGGCTTTGTCATGGAAATTTCGGGTTCAGAATCACAAGTGACACTCGATGCCTCTTTGTTAACTAGCCTTAATTCGCACAGTGACTCAAGCATCGCGATGTCGGGACAAGTCGGCAGTCAGATTAAAATCCGCGTCGGTAGTAGCTGGCTTCTTGCCAACATCCGTACCCAAAAAATGTACGAACGCGACCATAAAATCATCACCGCGCAAGTCGATTTCCTAGGCGAAGGCGATGAGGACATAGTGACTGGCAAGATTTGCAATTTCCGCCGTGGTGTGACGCGCTACCCAGTGCCCGGCAGCGAAGTATATGCGGTTTCCAGCTCCGACCTCAAACAAGTCTATGCCACCGACGCGCGGGCGAATGTCGAAATCGGCACGGTGTTTCCAACACAGGATATTCGCGGCGCGCTGTATGTTGACGCCATGCTTGGCAAGCATTTTGCGCTGCTGGGTTCAACCGGTACGGGTAAGTCGACCAGCGCGGCCCTGATTTTGCACAAGATCTGCGACATTGCGCCCGAAGGGCATATCGTAATGATTGACCCGCATGGGGAATATAGCGCCGCGTTTAAAAATAATGGCGCGCTGTTCGACGTCAACAACCTGGCCATACCCTATTGGATGATGAATTTCGCCGAGCATTACGAAATTTTCGTCACTTCCAATGGCGACGACAGGCAAATAGATTCCGATATTCTCGCCAAATGCCTTCTCCAAGCGCGGTCAAAAAACCGGATTGCCGAGACGATTGGCAAGCTGACTGTGGACGCCCCCATTCCCTATCTCCTGTCCGATTTGACCACCATCATTCAAAATGAAATGGGGCGGCTCAACAAGGCGACATCGTCCGTTCCATTCATGCGGTTGAAGAACAAAATTGACGAGTTAAAGGCAGACCCACGTTATAATTTCATGTTCTCAGGTATGCTTGTTGGCGATACGATGGCGGAGTTTGTGGGCAAGATTTTCCGTATGCCGTCGAATGGCAAGCCCATTTCCATCATCGACGTTTCTGGTGTGCCGTCGGACATCACCTCGACAGTAGTCGCCGTGCTCTCGCGCCTTGTATTTGACTATGCGATCTGGTCACGCAACGAACCGCAGCGGCCCATATTGCTCGTTTGTGAAGAGGCGCACAGATATATCCCGTCGGAACAAGTGTCGAAAGACAGCGCCGTGCGCTCCATCCTTGAAAGAATTGCCAAGGAAGGCCGTAAATATGGCGTATCGCTGGGCCTGATTACGCAGCGGCCCTCAGACTTGGCCGAAGGCGTGCTGTCGCAATGCGGCACGATCATTTCGATGCGTTTGAACAACGACCGTGACCAAGCCTTTGTGCGTGCCGCAATGCCTGAAGGCGCGCGCGGGTTCCTCGACTCTATCCCGGCGCTGCGGAACCGCGAATGCATCATCTGCGGCGAAGGTGTCAGCATTCCCATCCGCGTTGCGCTCGATAATCTTGAAGAAGAAAAGCGCCCTGCTTCGGACGATCCCCTGTTTAGCCAATTGTGGCAAGAAACGGGTGGGGAAGCCGAAATACTGGAACGGGTTGTCAGACGATGGCGCGCGCAAGGCCGGTAAGGCTATTTCTCAATGTCGAGATTGTCGAGAAACCTCCAGTTGGATAGGCGCATCCAACAGCCGAAAAGCAGAATTGGGCAACCATTAGCGTCTTTCAAAGGGTTTTAGGCCGCGGCCAAGTCGGTTCCCGCCCAATGCCAACCGGTCGCCCGACCAGTCAGCGACGAACACAGCCCGCCGGTCCACGCCCGCTGCAATGTGCGCCTCATTTGCATTAACCGACAGGCCAAAGCTGCTTTGCCCTCGGCCTTCGGACGCGACGGTGATCAAGGCGCTGTCATTTGCCTTGGACGCAGCTTGCACGAATATATTGCGCGCGATGCTGCCGCTTGCGCCAATGGGTAGGTCAATCATCCTATCGGTGCTGCGGCCTCGGCTATCGTCAAAGGCGTTGTCCGTGATCGTTATGCGCGATGCGCGGCTTTGAATGTAATGCCCGCCATTGCCACGTTCGAAACGGCTGTTCGTCACCGAAAGCGGACCCTTGCCGCCGATAGACAGACTATGCGCGCACGGCTGGCGACGAACGCAGCGACCAAGGCCAATGAAGCTCGATTGTTTAATGCTGATTGCGCCAGTCCCTTTGTCGGCAGTTGTGATGCCCTGCACGCTGTTGCGAAAGACGCTGTGAGTGACAGTCAAATTGCCTTTTTCAAGGCGAATGCCTGCGCCATGGGAATCGGCCACGCGCATATTTTGAAAAACAATACCGTCGACCCGCGCCCCTTGCCCGCGCAGCACCAACGCAGCTTTGCCTTCGCAAGTTTTCGTGTCGAATATGCTCTGCCCGGGAATGACAGCGCGAAAGGCAATGATGCCCGATGTCTGCACGGCGCATTGGCGGAAACTTCCTGGTGCGATAAGGATTGTGCCTTGCGCATCGCCAATTGAATCAACTGCCGCTTGCAGCCTCGCGTAAGTTCTTCCTGTTTCGGCGTTTCGAAAGGGCGCGGCATTTTGTGCTGATGCGGCAGCGGCGCACAACATAACGGTAAGGGCGAGTGACGTTTTCTTCATGCGCTTTGGTCCTTAAGTAGTCCTGACCCTAGGACTAGGACCATCCTTATTCGTTGAGATTGGGCCGCAGATATTGCCGCGCACGATCAAGGTCCAGCCCACGGCGCGCGGCATAATCAGACACTTGGTCATCGCCAATGCGCGCGACGCCGAAATATTCGGATTGCGGATGGCCGAAATACAGGCCACTTACCGCAGCGGTCGGCAACATGGCAAAGCTTTCTGTCATGGTGATGCCGGTTGTATGCGTGGCATCAAGCAGGTCGAACAATGTCGGCTTCAGGCTGTGGTCCGGACAGGCGGGATAGCCTGGGGCTGGCCGGATACCGCGATATTCTTCGCGGTTCAGAGCCTCGGGCGTGAATTGTTCATCGGGGGCATAGCCCCATAAATCCTTGCGGACATGTTCGTGCATCCGCTCGGCAAAGGCCTCCGCCAAGCGGTCAGCCAGCGCTTTCAACATAATGTCCGAATAATCGTCGATATTGGCTTTGAACTGCGCCAAATGCGTCTCGATGCCGTGGCCAGTGGTCACTGCAAATCCGCCAATCCAGTCGCCATCGCGGCTGATGAAATCGGCCAAGCACATGTTCGCTTTGCCTTCGCGCTTGGCGATTTGCTGGCGCAAGAACGGCAGGCGGACATGCGCCTCGGTCTGTTCGCAATAGACAACCACATCATCGCCATCGCGCCAACAGGGCCACAGACCCGCAACGCCCTTGGCGCGAAGCCATTTTTCGTTGATGATCTTGTCGAGCATCGCATTGGCATCGGCAAACAGGCTGGTTGCGCTTTCGCCGACAATGTCATCGGTCAATATCGCCGGGTAATTGCCATGCAATTCCCAAGCACGGAAAAACGGGGTCCAATCGATATAGTTGCGCAAGTCGGCCAAATCCCAGTCATCATAGACGTGGACACCGGGCTTTTGCGGCGCGGCTGGTTTTATGCTTTCGTCGATTTCAAAGGCATTGGCGCGCGCTTCTTCCAGCGTGGCGAGCGGCTTTGCCGTCTTGCCCGCGCGGGCGTCACGAATATGGCTATATTCGGCGCGGGTGTCGGCAACAAACTTGTCCGCCATGGTGTCGCTAACCAATGTTCCTGCCACCCCGACAGCGCGCGAGGCGTCGAGCACATGGATGACGGGACCAGAATAGACAGGCTCAATACGCAAGGCCGTGTGCGTTTTCGACGTGGTTGCGCCGCCGATCATCAACGGCATCGACATGCCCGCTTTTTCCATTTCCTCGGCAACGGTCACCATTTCGTCGAGCGAAGGGGTGATAAGGCCCGACAGCCCGATCATATCGGCATCATGTTCGACCGCCGCTTGCAAGATTGCCGGCCATGGAACCATCACGCCTAGGTCAACAATCTCGAAACCATTGCATTGCAGGACAACACCAACGATGTTCTTACCAATATCATGCACGTCGCCCTTCACGGTCGCCATGATGATCTTGCCCTTGCCCTTGGCGCCCGTCTCTTTCTCCGCCTCAATATACGGGAAGAGATGCGCGACCGCCTTTTTCATCACGCGCGCCGATTTTACCACTTGCGGCAGGAACATGCGGCCTGATCCGAACAGGTCACCCACAACGTTCATGCCGTCCATCAACGGCCCTTCGATGACCTCTATGGGGCGACCACCAGCCGCTTTGATGGCAAGCCGCGCTTCTTCGGTGTCATCGACGATATGCGCGTCAATGCCCTTAACCAAAGCATGCTCCAACCGTTTGGTCACGGGCCAGCCGCGCCATTCGGCCTCCGCCTTTTCCTGAGCAACATCGGTCCCACGATATCTTTCGGCAAGCGTGATCAGGCGCTCGGTCGCATCGGGGTCGCGGTTAAGGATTACATCTTCGCACGCGACGCGCAGTTCTGCGTCAATGTCATCGTAAATGTCCAACTGCCCCGCATTGACGATGGCCATATCAAGCCCTGCCGGGATGGCGTGATAGAGAAAGATCGAGTGCATTGCGCGGCGCACGGGTTCATTACCACGGAAACTGAACGACAGGTTGGAAAGCCCGCCTGAATAATGCGCATGCGGGCACAAGACGCGCAGTTCCTTTATCGCCTCGATAAAGTCGACGCCGTAATTATTATGCTCCTCAATCCCCGTTGCCACCGCAAAGATGTTGGGATCGAAAATGATGTCCTCGGGCGGAAAACCGATGCCGATCAGCAAGTCATACGCCCGTTTGCAAATCTGGACCTTGCGTGCTTGCGTGTCGGCTTGGCCAGTTTCATCAAACGCCATGACAACGACCGCAGCGCCATAAGCCATGCACAAGCGCGCGTGATGCAGGAACGCCTCTTCGCCTTCTTTCATCGAGATCGAATTTACGATGGGCTTACCCGAAACGCATTTCAGCCCAGCCTCAATCACGCTCCATTTGGAACTGTCGATCATTAAAGGCACGCGGGCGATGTCTGGCTCTGCCGCGATGCGCTTGATGAAGGTGGTCATCGCTTCATGCGCGTCCAGCAGGCCTTCATCCATGTTGATGTCGATAATCTGCGCGCCATTTTCGACCTGGTCGCGCGCCACCTCTACTGCGGCTTCATAATCGCCTGCGAGGATCAGCTTTTTGAACTTGGCGCTGCCCGTGACATTGGTGCGCTCGCCGATATTGACGAAGCGAGAAGAGGAGGTGGAGGAGGACATTTTTGTTCTACTTTATACAGGTTCAGGCGGCCATGATGAAGGGTTCAAGCCCCGCCAGTCGGGTCACGACATCCGCCTTAGGAATGGCGCGTGGCGCGCGGTCCGCAACCGCCTTGGCAATCGCGGCGATATGCGCAGGCGTCGTGCCGCAACAGCCGCCGACGATGTTCACCAGCCCACCGTCGAGCCATTGGCCAATCAATTGCGCCGTGGTTTCGGGCAGTTCATCATATTCGGCCAAATCATTAGGTAGGCCTGCATTCGGATATGCCATCACAAGCGCATCGGCTTGCTTGGACAATGCAGCCAGATGCGGACGCAACAAATCCGCGCCGAACGAACAATTCAACCCGATGGTCAGTGGTTTGACATGCCGGATCGCAGCCCAGAATGCTTCTACCGTATGGCCTGACAGATTACGGCCGGCCATGTCGGTAATGGTCATCGATATCATCAACGGCACATCGCGCCCACAGGCCGCAGCAGCCTCTTGCGCAGCCATCGCAGCGCATTTGGCGTTGAGCGTGTCGAATATGGTTTCAATCAACAGGAAATCGACGCCACCTTCAATCAGCGCGTCGCATTGTTCGCGATAGACATTTTTCAGATAGTCAAAGTCTATTTCACGATAGCCAGGGTCGTTGACGTCGGGTGACAAGGACAAGGTTTTGTTGGTGGGGCCAATCGACCCGGCAACGAACCGCTTTATGCCGTCTTTTGCCTCGGCAGCGTCGCAACAGGCGCGGGCCAGCTTCGCCGACTCCATGTTCAATCGCCGCACCAAATGCTCACATCCATAATCGGCCATGCTGATTTTGGTCGCGCTGAACGTGTTGGTCTCGATCATATCGGCACCCGCCTCCAGATAGGCGCTGTGGATTGCCCCAACGACGTCGGGACGGGTGATAGACAATAGGTCGTTATTGCCCTTTTGATCGTGCGTCAGTTCAAGGTCGCCACGATAATCAGCCTCAGACAATTTATAGTCTTGGATCGCGGTGCCATAGCCACCGTCGAAAACCAGTATCTGTTGTGCCGCGCGCGCGACAAAGGTTTCACGCGCGCTCATGCTGCTGCTTTTTGCGCTAAAGCGGCAGGCCGCTTGCCCAGCAAATGGCAAATCGCGTAGGATAATTCCGCGCGGTTCAGCGTGTAGAAGTGAAATTCCCGAACGCCGCCTGCATATAATTTCCGGCACATTTCTGCCGAGACAGTGGCAGCCACCAATTGCCGTGCGGACGGATGGTCATCCAATCCGTTGAACACATCGCCCATCCAGCTGGGGATAGCTGTGCCCGTCAACTGCGACATGCGGGTGATCGCGGCAAAGTTCGACACTGGCATGATGCCCGGCACGATCTCCGCATCAATGCCAGCCGCGGCAACCGCATCGCGGAAACGGAAGAAAGTTTCGGGTTCAAAAAAGAATTGCGTAATTGCGCGGCTTGCACCGGAGTCCAGCTTGCGCTTTAGAAAATCAATGTCTGACGCCGCAGACAAGGCCTCTGGATGGGTTTCGGGATAGGCGCTGACCGATATTTCAAACGGGTGCAGTTTGCGCAAACCTTCGACCAGTTCCGCAGCGCTGGCATAGCCATCGGGATGCGGCACAAATTGTCCGTCGGAGCTTGGTGCATCCCCGCGCAGCGCGACGATATGACGGACCCCTGCTTCCCAATAGGCGTTGGCGACATCGGCAATTTCGCCCTTGGATGCTTCAACGCAGGTTAAATGCGCGGCCGCCGGAATATCGGTCTCGCGGGCAATGCGCGCAACGGTGTTATGTGTGCGTTCGCGGGTTGTGCCGCCTGCACCATAAGTGACCGAAACAAAGCGCGGACCCAGCGGCGAGAGGGTCACGACCGAATCCCATAATTGCTCTTCCATCTTTTCCGTTTTGGGCGGGAAGAATTCGAAACTGATCTCGCAATCACCGGGAAGCCCAGCAAAAAGCGGGGCGGCAACAGCCCGGCTGGCCTCCTGCATCTGTGCAAGTGGGAGAATCATAAGACAATCCTTAAATTGTTTTTTGGGCTGAGATGATCTGCGGGACGCGGCTGCAAGGCCGAGAGCTTTTCACCCATCCAGACTTTGATCACCAGTTCGCCAGCCTCAAGCGCAGTTTGGTGCACCATCTGCAGGCCGTGACTATTAAATGCTTTTCTCATGAACTCATCGGAAAAGCCAAGCCGGGCGTGGGCATGTACCGTGCGCAACTCTTCCAGATCATGCGCCGCAAAATCAACGATGACGAGCCGGCCACCCGGCGCAAGCGTGCGGATCGCTTCGGCGATAACGGCTTCAGGATGTTGCGCGTAATGCAGGACCTGGTGGAAGATGACGGTGTCGAATTCGCCATCACCCACGGGCAGCATGTTGAAGTCGCCCAGCTTTATATCGATTTTACTAGCGATTTCGGGGCTTAAGTTGGCAATTTTCGCGCGCGCAAGCCGCAGCATTTCGGGACTGTTATCTATTGCCACAAATCGGCTGGATTCAGCCGCAAACAATTCGACAATGCGCCCGGTGCCCGTGCCCACATCAAGGACCCGACCTAATGGTGCGCTGTGTAGAACTTGCGCCAAACGCGCCTCAACTTCCGAATCGGCAATGTGCAATGATCTGAGCGAATCCCACGCATCAGCATGCGCCGCAAAATAATGTGCCGCCATGTTGGTGCGCGCATTGCGGACTTCATCCAGCCGAAGCAGGTCCCGCTGGAACGCCTTTGCCTGCGACACATCCGCCTCTGCCAATAATGATGACAGCGGGCCGTTCGTTAGCATCTCGCTTGGCCTTAAGAATACCCAGCTTCCCTCCTTGCGACGCTCCAAAAGCCCGGATTCATCCAGAATGCGGATATGTCGGGAAACGCGCGGCTGGCTTTGGTCGAGTATCTGGACCAATTCGCCCACCGATAGCTCCAGCCGAAGCACCAGAAACACGATTCGTAACCGCGTAGGGTCGGCTAAAGCCCGCATGATATTTAACAAACTGATCATTTGAGAAAGATATAAAGAATTCTTTATATAAAGTCAATCCGCACAAATTAGCCATATTTTCTACTGTTATAGTAGACATAAGCCCAAAACAGCTATGTAACATTTTGTCGGAATGAAAAAGCGCATTGCCAGCGAATTATGAACGGGCTAGAGGGCTTTTCGCAGGCAAGCTGCAATACTTGCAACGTGCCTGTCAGGTTTTCATAAGTTTTGCTAGGGGGTTTCCCATATGAAGAAAATTGCTGTATCTCTCGTTCTTGCCGCTTCGCTCGGTTTGGCTGCTTGCTCAGGTGCTGAAGAAGCAACAACAGAAGCAACAACAGAAGCAACAACAGAAGCTGCTGACGCCGCTGTTGAAGGCGCTGAAGTAGCTACCGATGCTGCTGCAACTGACGCTGCTGCTCCTGCTGCAGACGCTGCTGCACCTGCTGCTGACGCTGCTGCAGAAGCTGGCGCCGCTGCAGACGCTGCGAAAGAAGCTGCGAAGTAATATTCGCGCTTTCTAAGCGAAAGCATTTTGAAAAGGGCTGTCCTGTTTACAGGGCGGCCCTTTTCTTTGCCTGAGACAATGCTGGACTATGTCTTGGGCAACCCGAATTTCTATCTGCGATTATTGTCCGTGATATGTGGCGACGGTGCGCGACACAAACTGCATGAATGACATGCGCTGCGGAATGGACGCG
>Ga0208595_1000087_pt1 | contig 31694 bp, 27 predicted proteins | sample LakMenEpi28Jun11_FD_150742 | JGI IMG/M metagenome (GOLD analysis project Ga0208595, IMG submission 150742) | Freshwater microbial communities from Lake Mendota, WI - 28JUN2011 deep hole epilimnion (SPAdes) | ecosystem: Environmental > Aquatic > Freshwater > Lake > Epilimnion/Euphotic zone ...
AAGTCGCTAAGTCACAAAGTTTTTTTAGTTTTTTAAAAGAATATAATTATAGACTCTACAAATCCTTAATTTTCTTTGTGTCTTGGCGTCTTTGTGGCTAATTTTTCCGTGACTTATAATTAAAAATCAGCGTCGAAACTAATTTTACTTGATTCAGAATCAGAATTCATTACACCTGCTTTTTGGTATTCAGCTACTTTTTTCTCAAAGAAATTTGTTTTTCCTTGTAACGAAATCATATCCATAAAATCAAATGGATTTGAGGTATTGTACTCTCTATCGCATCCTAATTCTACTAATAATCTATCTGCTACAAATTCTAAATATTGCGTCATTAATCCAGCATTCATTCCAATTAATGAAACAGGTAACGATTCTGTAATAAATTCTCTTTCGATATTTAACGCATCAACAATAATGGTTCGGATACGATCTTTTGAAACTTTGTTTACTAAATGATGGTTGTGTAAGTGTACGGCAAAATCGCAATGTACGCCTTCGTCACGAGAAATTAATTCGTTAGAAAAGGTTAAACCTGGCATCAATCCACGTTTTTTCAACCAGTAAATAGAACAAAATGCTCCCGAGAAGAAAATTCCTTCTACAGCTGCAAACGCTATCAAACGTTCTGCAAAAGAATCCGATTCGATCCATTTTAAAGCCCAATCTGCTTTTTTCTTGATTGCAGGAAACACATCTAAAGCGTTAAATAATTCATTTTTCTCAGCTTCATCTTTTACGTAAGTATCAATTAAAAGCGAATAGGTTTCAGAATGGATGTTTTCCATCATAATTTGAAAACCATAGAAAAATTTAGCTTCTGCATATTGCACTTCATTTACGAAATTTTCAGCTAAATTTTCATTCACAATTCCGTCAGAAGCAGCAAAAAAGGCTAAAATGTGTTTGATGAAGTATTTTTCATCCGCAGACAACTTATTATTCCAATCATTTAAATCTTGAGACAAATCAATTTCTTCAGCTGTCCAAAAACTGGCTTCCATTTTTTTATACCATTCCCAAATATCGTGGTGTTTGATAGGAAAAATTACAAATCTGTTTTTGTTTTCTTGTAAAATTGGCTCAACGATTGACATAAGTAATTGATTTTATAATTTTAAGCGAGATACATTCTCTATATTTTTAACTCTACAAATTTCAATAAATCAATTGAATAATAAAAGTCAAACTTATTCACAATTTGACTAAGTTTTTAACAATCATACATTATTACAAAAATTAAAAATATTTTTATAATTATTTGATTATCAATATATTAAATAACGTTAAGCAAAATAAAAAAATCGGGTTAATCAGCTGAAAACACAACTACTAACACGATTTTTTGAGGTGTTTTTTTGAGGTCTATTTTTTTAAATCTTCGGCTACTTTTTCTAATTCTTCGTACCAATCGATTCCGAATTTTCGAACCAAGGCTTCTTTTACAAATTTATAAACAGGAACTTGTAATTCTACTCCTAAAGCACAAGCATCAGAGCAAATATGCCATTTATGATAATTTACCGCTGAAAAATCGGAATATTCTTTTACTCGAACTGGGTATAAATGACAAGATACTGGTTTTTTCCAACTTACTTCTCCTTGATTATAAGCTTGTTCGATCCCACAAAGTGCGGTTTTATTGTCGAAAATTACATACGCGCAATCTTTCCCATCAATTAATGTAGTTTCTAATTCGCCATCCGATCCGATAACGTGCGTTCCTTGTGCTTCAATAGCGGCAATACCTTCTTTTCGTAAAAATGGTTTTACTTTTGGATAAATATCAGCTAAGATTTGAGTCTCTTCTTGGGTTAAAGGGGCACCAGCGTCGCCATCTACACAGCAAGCGCCTTTACAAGCCGCTAAATTACATACGAAGTCTTTTTCTAAAATTTCTTCGGAAACTATGGTTTTTTGAAGTTGAAACATACATTTTTTGTTTAAAGTGCAAATGTAGTGATTATAAATCTCAATTTTTAATTAACCATCGTGCCAATTGAACTTAATCCGTATCTTTGCAAAAAACATTTTATGATTGACTGGAAAGAAGTTTTTACCATATCGATGATATTATTTGCTGTAATTGATATTTTAGGGAGTATTCCTATTATTGTAGATTTACGAAGTAAAATTGGACATATACAATCAGAAAAGGCAACTATAGTTTCAGCTATTATTATGATTGCTTTTTTATTTGTGGGAGAAGAAATTTTAAAATTAATTGGTATTGACGCCAACTCGTTTGCTGTTGCAGGATCGTTTGTGCTTTTTTTCTTAGCATTAGAAATGATTTTAGGGGTACGATTATATAAAGAAGACAACCCAACAACTGCATCTATTGTGCCAATTGCCTTTCCTTTAATTGCTGGCGCTGGAACTATGACAACTTTATTGTCTTTACGAGCCGTTTATGATAAAATTAATATAATTATTGCCATTTTAATTAATGTTATTTTAGTGTATGGTGTTTTAAAATCTTCCGGTAAAATTGAAAAATTATTAGGTGTAAATGGTTTAGGAATAATACGAAAAGTTTTTGGTGTTATTTTGTTAGCCATTTCAATTAAGTTATTTGCCGCTAACGTTAAAGGATTGTTTATATAAATTTAGAATAAATCGTTGCCATCGAGAGCCTCAGGCAATTTAAATAAATGAAAAATGAAAATATTTAGTTACATTATTATCGCATTATCAGTAATCACAATTATTTTTAATGCTACAAAAATTGATTTTGAAAAACCTTTTGAAGGAGAAAGTACAATTGCTATAATTGGAATTATTGCTTCGTTTTGCGCTATCCTTATAGTAACACTTTTTAGAGTTGCAAAAAAAGTAGTAGAACAAACAAAATAATATGTTTGACGTTTTAATAATTGGCGGTGGTGTTTCTGGAGTTTCAGCGGCAATAATTTTTGGTTCGGCTAAAGAGAAATCTTTTATGGTGGATAAACAAATTGGCATTATTGCACATCAGAAAGCCTCTTCTTTACAAAACGCCTTATTTAATAATGCATACGGAATTGCACCTGGAACTTTAGGTCGTAATTTATTAAATAGTAGTTTGGAACATTTACAAAATTTATATCCACAAATTTTACAAATTGTAGGCGAAAAAGTTGTAAGAATTTCTGGTGAATTTGGAAACTTCACAATTACTACAAATAAAAACACCTATCATTCAAAACTAATTATGATTGGCATTGGTGCTGGAAATCCGTTTACGATTGAAGGATTGGAAAACTACATTATTCCACACAAAAAAGCAGCACCTGAGAAAAATAGAATTCAGTTAGAAAATAATGATCATTTGGTAACTGAAGGTATTTATGCTATCGGAACTTTGGCCGGGCATAGAAGTCAACTCGTTATCGCTGCTGGAAGTGGCGCAAGTGCGGCTACAGATGTTTTGACTTTATGGAATGATGGAAAACCAGTTCAGATTCACGATGCTGTGAAGGAATAAGTTGTTACTTCTGATGTAGTTTTTTAAATTCTTCAGATTTTTCAATTAAAAATTGAAGCAAGGTCATTCTATTCATATTTCCAACTGCTTCTTTTGATTTGGAATCAAAACTACAATAATTTAGAAATTCTTCAATTTCTTCTTGTTTTAATTTCAAACTCTTCATCAAAAACTCATTACTATAACTTTGAGCAGTAAAAGTTCTAAACTGAACAGGCTCTTTTGGTTTAAATGTGACTTTATTTTTGTTCTTGAATAAGCTTTTAATCAGTCCAAAAACTTGAATAAAATCTACAGGTGTATTTACAGTTCCATCGGAAAAATTTACACTTGGTTTATTATATGGAATAACAGGCATTCCATATTTCATTCCTTTTGTCAATGATTGTTTCTTTTCAACTTGCACTTCTTCAATTTTTGTAGATTTCTGAAAAAGTTCAATTTCTAAACTTTTGTTGAAGTCAAAAAGCGAGTCAACATATATTTTTACCACATCATAGTCTTTGTGATAAAAGGTAATCCAATTTCCTGTAGCAACTTTTATTTCAAAAGCACCTTCTTGATTTGTATTTACAACTTCTTTTTTACTACTATTTATTACCTCAATATTATGGATGGGCAAATTATTAGAAATCACTTTTCCTTTGATGCTTTGAGAAAAAGAAATTTGGAAATAACCAAAACATAAAAGAAACAGCGTAATTTTAATTTTCATACCCTAATTTTAGAAAATCAAAAATAGACTATTTAAAATACCCATTTGTTAAGCAAAATACAAAGTGTGTAAAGGTTTTCTTAAATTATTTCTGTTTTTCTAAAACTTTAGTAATCATTTTATCTTTTGGAAGTACAATTTGATAATACGAAGTGTCGTTAAATAATTGTTTTGAAAATTCAGCATATAAATACGTTAGCACTTGTTCCTTTTGATTAGAAATATTAAAAAGCAAGCCATTTGAAGTGATATATTCTTTAAATTGAGAAAAATATTTGTCCTTTTTAAACAATTCGTTTTTTAACTGTGCTGCATTCATTTTACTGAAAAATGCTCGATTTTCATCTAATTTTTCAAAAGCATAATAGCTCATTATTTCCGATTGTAAAAGTAATTCTAAACCTTCTTTATTGTGATTTTTTTCAATCGGCACAAATACATCAGGGATAATTCCGCCACCGCCATAAACAATTCTGCCTTTTTTGGTTTTAAATTTTAAACTATCTGCTACTTTAATGCTATCTGCTTCGTATAATTCGCCACTTAAAAAACGCTTTTCAAATTCGTTAAAATACTTTTCACCTTTGTCTTCATAAGGTTTTTGAATACTTCTGCCTGAAGGTGTATAATATCTTGCAATGGTTAATCGTACCGCAGAACCATCATTCATTTTCATTTCGCGTTGCACCAATCCTTTTCCGAAAGAACGACGTCCAATTATAGTTCCTCTATCGTTATCCTGAATGGCACCTGCAAAAATTTCACTTGCCGAAGCGCTATTTTCATCAATTAACACATACAGACGCCCTGTTTCAAAAATACCTTTTGAAGTAGCGTAAGATACATCTACATTTCCTTTTTTATTTTTTGTTTTAACGATTACTTGCTTGTCTTTTAAGAATTCATCGGCCATTGCAACAGCCATTTCTAAGTAACCGCCACCATTTTCTCTTAAATCAATAATTACTTCTTTAATTCCTTGCTTTTTTAAAGAAACTAAAGCGTTATGAAATTCACTATATGTAGTTTCAGCAAATCGATTTACTTTAATATAACCTGTTTTATCGTTAATTTTTGTGGCAACATCTATACTTTTTACTGGAATTAAATTCCTAACAACAGTTACTTTAAATTTTTTGTTTTCAGATTTTCTATACACTACCAAATTAACAGGTGAATCAATTTCACCCTTTAAAATTGGAAATAAATTTTCTGATTGGTATTTCTTTTTGAAAAGTTGCTTATTATTAGCAAATAAAATTCTATCTCCAGATTGTATTCCTGCTTTTGCAGAAGGTCCTTTTGGAATGGGTTTAATAACCGTTAACGTGTCTTTATACATATAAAAATTTACGCCAATGCCTACAAAATTTCCTTCCATACTTTCATTTACAGCCGCCAATTGTTCTTTTGGAATGTAAATTGAATGTGGGTCGAGATTTTCTAGAATTCCGGAAACTGTTAAATCTACAATAGAATCGGTATTTACTTCATCTACATATTCTTTATCAATAAAATCGAGTAATTTATTAAGCTTTAATTTTCCTGCAGATTTTGAACCTAAGTTGGTTTGTTGTAAAACATCTAATTTACTTCCCAATAGCATTCCACCCGCAAAAGACAAGGCGATGATTATAGGTATATAAATATAAAATTTATTATGATGTTTACTCATTAACGACTTGTAAATGTTCGGCCTCTACACCGGCTTTTCTTAAAAAATCTACACCAGAAGTGTCTTTGTATTCATTTAAATACACCACGCGTTTTATACCGGATTGATGAATTAATTTGCTACATTCTTTACATGGTGAAAGGGTGATATAAAGTGTAGCTCCTTCACAAGATTGTGTAGAACGCGCCACTTTTAATATAGCATTTGCCTCAGCGTGAAGTACGTACCACTTTGTTAGGTTTTCTTCATCTTCACAACAATTTTCAAAGCCACTAGGTGTACCATTATAGCCGTCAGAAATAATCATTTTATCTCTAACAATAATAGCCCCTACTTGTTTGCGTTTGCAATAAGATAACTTTCCCCATTCGGTTGCAATGCGCAAATAGGCTAAATCGTATTTTAATTTTTTCTTTTCTTTCATTGTTAAATTTACCGCAAAGAAACGCAAAGTTTCCCGCTAAGGTTCGCAAAGATTTTATTTTTAATACTTTTTGAACATATTATATGGAATTAATACTGATTTTGTGTCACTCTGCTTATTCTTTGTGTAGCTCTGTGAAATAACTTTTACTTAAAAATTTCGCTTTGTAATATCATTGGCAAAACTACACCAATTATACATCCTGACAATACCAAAGCCCAATCTCTTTTTGAAAAACGAAAAAAAGTTTGAAGAATATAGGCAAGAAGCAATACGGCAAGAACCACAATTAATTGAGCGGCCTCTATTCCTAAAGCAAATTCTAATAAAGGAACTAACTTAGACATTCCCGAACCTACCATTATGGTATTAAAATAATTTGAGAATCCAAGTCCGTGAATTAATCCAAAGCAAACTGTTACTATAGCTACAAAAGTTATAGTATCTTTTTTTGCCGATTTGCTAGCTGTAAACAAATGATATAAAGCAGTGATTAAAATAGTAATTGGAATAAGGAATTCTACAACAGTTACCGAAATAGAAACCACCCCAAAAACAGATAAAATTAAGGCTAAAGTATGTCCTAAAGTAAACAAACTAACCAATAAAAACACGCGTTTCCAATCTTTAAAGGTGTACGGAATTAGTAACGCAATTAGAAAAACGATATGGTCATAAGCTGTGATATCTAACACGTGCTTTAATCCCATATTGAAATATATTAAAAATTCTTGCATACCATTTCTTTTAAAAGGTTTTTCAAACTTACAGAATTTTTAGGAAATAAAAAAGCGACATTTCTGTCGCTTTGTATTTTTATTTTGCTTGTTCCATAAATTCCTCGGCTTTTTCTACCATACTTTTTACGCCGCAGAAAAACGGCACGCGTTGGTGTAATTCGGTTGGGATAATTTCCATAGTTCTTCCAAACCCATCAGAAGATTTTCCTCCTGCTTGTTCGGCAATAAATGCCATTGGATTACATTCGTATAACAAACGTAATTTTCCTTTTGGTGCTTTAGAACTGGTTGGATAAATATAAATGCCACCTTTTATCATATTCCTGTGAAAATCAGATACTAAACTTCCTATATATCTTGAAGTATATGGTCGGTCGTTTTCTTCTAATTGGCAATATTTTATGTAATTTTTAACCCCTTGAGGAAAATGCACATAATTTCCTTCGTTTATAGAATAAATACTTCCATTTTCTGGAAATTTCATATTCGGGTGTGACAAATAAAATGTTCCGATAGCTGGGTTTAAGGTAAATCCGTTAACGCCACAACCGGTTGTATACACCAACATAGTTGATGTACCATAAATAACATACCCAGCCGCTACTTGATTGATTCCTGGTTGTAAAAAATCTTCTAAAGTTACTGGCGTTCCAACTGGCGTTATTCTTCTGTAAACTGAAAAAATTGTTCCAACAGATACGTTCACATCAATATTTGAAGAGCCGTCAAGCGGATCCATTAATACTATATACTTGTTATTATGACTTTTATCTGAACCTGCAACCGTAATAAAATCGTCATTCTCTTCGGAAGCTATACCGCAAACAATTTCTCGGTTTATTAATGTTTGAATAAAAACTTCATTGGCATAAACATCCAGTTTTTGTTGGTCTTCACCTTGAATGTTTTGATCTCCAGCGGCACCTACAATATCCACTAAACCTGCCTTGTTTACTTTGTAGTTAACTACTTTTGCAGCTAAACGGATGGAGTTGATAATTCGGGATAATTCGCCAGACGAATATTGAAATGCATTTTGATTTTCGATGATGTATTCACCTAAGGTTTTGTTGCTTTGTTCCATTACGAAATCGATTGAGTAGAATTGTTGTGCAAATATCGTTATTTTTGTGATAATGCGAAATTAATTTAGAAAGTTGTTTGTGGATATGTATTTTTGCAGAAGAATGTATTGAAAAACGGATGTAAAATAGCCCTGATTGCAACGGCATCCTTTTTATTTTATGTTGACTGAGGCTCTCGAAGGCAACATAAAATAAAAAGATATAGTGGAAAGCAGGAAATAGCTTCAAGAAAAAATGATTATAAGAAAAGGAATACCAGAAGATATGCCAGAAGTTTTGGCTTTAATTACAGAATTAGCTATTTTTGAAAAAGAACCTAATGCGGTGGTTGTAACTGTTGAAGATTTAGTGCGAGATGGCTTTTCTGACAACCCTTTATTTTATACTTTTGTAGCAGAAGTGCAAAATAAAATTATTGGCGTAGCTTTGTATTACTATCGATTTTCAACTTGGAAGGGAAAAACCATTCATTTAGAAGATTTAATAGTTAGAGAAAAAAACAGAGGAACTGGCGCTGGATTTGCATTATACACCGAAGTTATTAAACAAGGCAAAAAAGATAACGTAAGGCGAATAGAATGGAACGTGTTAGATTGGAACACACCCGCTATAGAATTTTACAAAAAAAGTGGCGCTTCGGTTTTAAATGATTGGCGCGTGGTACATATGGATGAAATAGGAATAAACACATTTATAAATAATATAGAAAAAACAACTAATTATTAATTAATATAAACTTGGAGTTTGGAATTTGGAGTTTAGAATTTTACTATTGTATTTGATAAGTTATGAAAATATTTAAATTTGGGGGCGCTTCTATAAAAGATGCTGCAGGGATAAAAAACGTATTAAATGTATTACAAACCGTTGGGTACGAAGATGTAATGATAGTGGTTTCCGCTATGGGAAAGACTACAAATGCGCTTGAAGTAGTAATCAAAAATTACTTTGAAAAATCGAACGAATTATATGCTTCTTTACAAGACATCAGAAAATACCACAATCAAATTTTATTAGATTTATTTGATGATGAGGAGCACGAAGTATTTTTTGACGTAAATACACATTTTGATGATTTAGAATATTTTGTTAGAAGCAATAAATCGCCAAATTATCCTTTTGTGTACGATCAGATAATTAGTATTGGAGAAATGGTTTCTACCACAATTGTGAGTCATTATTTAAATGCTGCAGGAATTCAAAATCAGTGGTTAGATGTACGTAATTATATTAAAACCGATGCGAATTACAGAGATGCTAATGTAAATTGGGAATACACTCAAAAATTGATATCTAAAATAAATAGAAAAAAATCGTTATTTATTACCCAAGGATTTATTGGTGCAGATGAAAACAACTTTACCACCACTTTAGGTCGTGAAGGATCGGATTATACCGCTGCTATTTTTGCATACTGCTTAGGAGCTGAAAGTGTAACTATTTGGAAAGACGTTCCGGGGGTTTTAAATGCCGATCCAAGGTATTTTGAAAATGCTGTTTTATTAAATCAAATTTCTTACAGAGAAGCGATAGAATTGGCTTTTTATGGCGCCAGCGTGATTCATCCAAAAACCTTGCAACCTTTACAGAAAAAAGAAATTCCATTGTATGTAAAATCATTTTTAAATCCAACATTACCTGGAACAAAAGTGGGCACTGGCGTAGATTTAGAACCAAAAACCTCTTGTTTTATTGTAAAGAAAAATCAAATTTTAGTTTCCCTTTCTTCAATAGATTTTTCATTTATTATGGAAGAAAATATTAGTGAAATTTTCGCTTTATTTCATAAACATAAAATTAAAGTGAGTTTAATTCAAAACACAGCTATTAGTTTTTCAGTTTGTATTGAAGATAACTTTGATAAATTTAAAGATTTGAAAACCATTTTATCAAAAAAATTCAAAGTTTCCTATAATGAGAATGTTTCTTTATATACCATTCGTCATTTTGATGCCATTTCTGCAGAAGTAATTGAAAAAGACAAAACCGTTTTAGTCAAACAAATAAGCCGCGAAACCTTGCAAATTGTAACGCAGTAAAAATAAAAACTTCACGCGAGACCCTTTCAGGGTGACAAACGTTGTGGTGTGATTTATAGCGATTTCTTAATTTTCTAATAGTATTTACTTAACAAACAAACAGTTACTTTGCCAAAACAATACTGAATCGTATTATGGCAAGAGATGTTGATGTTGTAGTTATTTCCGATACCCATCTGGGAACTTATGGCTGTCAAGCAAAAGAACTTTTTACTTATTTAAAATCTGTTTCTCCTAAAACATTAATCATTAATGGCGATTTTATAGACATCTGGCAATTTAGCAAAAGTTATTTTCCAAAATACCATTTAAAAGTGATTAAAAAAATTATTGATTTGGCCTCAAAAGGGACTGAAGTCGTATATATTTTAGGAAATCACGATGAATTTTTACGTCGATTTGCCGATACTTCTTTCGGAAATATTGAATTGACGAATAAAAAAATAATGACTCTAGATGGTAAAAAAGCCTGGTTTTTTCACGGTGATGTTTTTGATGCTTCTGTACAACATTCAAAATGGATTGCCAAATTAGGCGGTATTGGTTACGATTTTTTAATTCGTTTAAACGTTTTAACCAATTGGTTTTTAACAAAATTAGGCAAGGAAAAATATTCGTTTTCGAAAAAAATAAAAAATAACGTAAAAAATGCCATTAAATTTATTGGTGATTTTGAAAATGCTGCCACAGAATTAGCCATAGAAAATGAATTTGACTATGTAATTTGTGGCCACATTCATCAACCGCAAATACGAGAAGTAAAAAGCAAAAACGGGAATTGTGTGTATTTAAATAGTGGCGATTGGATTGAAAACTTAACCGCATTAGAATATCACAATAAAAACTGGAGTATATACACTTACAACAAATACGATTTTAAAGAAGAATTAGATTCTGAACACCAAGATGTTGTTTTGAAAAATATTGACGAATTAATTAAAGAAGTAGTTTCATTTAACTAAAAGAATATGAAAATATTATATGCCGTACAAAAAACTGGAAATGGTCATTTAGCAAGAGCTCAAGAAATTATTCCACTATTAGAAAAATATGGAGATGTTACTGTTTTAACAAGTGGAAGTCAATCGCAAATTCAATTGGGCTTTCCTGTAGCTTTGGATTTTAAAGGTATTTCATTATTTTATGGAAGTAACGGAAATGTTTCTTTTTTGAAAACGTTATTTAAAAACAATTACGCTCAATTTATATATCAAGTAATTAAATTAAACGTACACAAATACGATTTAATTATTAACGATTACGAACCAATTTCAGCTTGGGCTTGCAAATTTAAAGGAGGAAATATTGTGGCATTATCACATCAATCATCTTTGTTTTTTAATGAAACGCCAAAACCAAAAAAAATAAAATGGCTGAGTTGGAAAATTTTTAAAAATTACGCTCCGGTTGTTAAAAAATATGGTTTTCACTTTGAAGAATACAATGAGCAAATTTTTAAACCGGTTATCAGAAAAAAAATAAGCGACTTAAAAACTTCAAATGCCGGACATTATGTGGTGTATTTGCCGTCGTTTTCAGATATAAAAATTATTAAAGAATTGAAAAAAACATCTGCTAATTGGATTGTATTTTCGAAAGAAGCAACTGCATCGTACACGGCAAATAATTGTACGATATTTCCAATTGATGAAAACGAATTTTTAAAATCTATTGCAAATAGTGCCGGCGTATTATGTAATGCTGGATTTGAATTACCTGCCGAAACGTTATTCTTGAAAAAGAAATTATTTGTAATTCCTATAAAAAAACAAATGGAACAAGAATGCAACGCCTTCGCATTAAAAAAAATGGGCGTATTAACAGCTAAAAACTTAGATTTCAATTTAATAGAAATGTGGGTTTTATCTAATAGAATTATTCCTGTAAATTATACAAGTAATATTGAAGACATAATAGAAGACGTTATTTTAGAAAACACACAATCTAATAACGAATTAATATTTGTATAAATTGGACAAAGGGTGACAGAAAGTAGTTTTTTCTCATTTTATTTGGTTGGTAAATAGTCGCTCTTTTCCTTTTTATAAATAAAAAAATCCCATACCTTAAAAGATATGGGATTTTATATTTCTATGGAATATAAACGCTTACTTTTTTCCAGAAGCCTCTAAATTTCTTTCAATTTTATGCTCTGGTCGGCTCCATTTTGGTTTCTCGCCTAAAGCTTCAAATTTAGAATCTTGTGCTTCTACTGTTTCAGGTTGCATTTTTTTAATGAATGGTTTTTGCGGATTTAACCCAAGCATTTCAAACATTTTCATATCTTCATTTACATCAGGATTTGGTGTTGTAAGTAATTTATCACCAGCAAAAATAGAATTTGCACCTGCAAAGAAACACATCGCTTGTCCTTCTCTACTCATATTGGTTCTTCCTGCGGATAATCTTACTTGTGTTTCAGGCATTACAATTCTTGTTGTGGCAACCATACGAATCATTTCCCATATTTCAACCGGTTTTTCATCTTCAAGTGGCGTACCTTCAACGGCAACTAATGCATTAATTGGCACCGATTCTGGTTGCGGATTCAAGGTAGAAAGTGCTACTAACATACCGGCTCTGTCTTCAATACTTTCACCCATTCCTATAATTCCACCGCTACATACCGTAACATTGGTTTTCCTAACGTTTTCAATAGTTTCAAGTCTGTCTTCAAAACCACGAGTTGAAATCACTTCTTTATAATATTCTTCTGATGAGTCTAAATTGTGATTGTAAGCATACAAACCCGCTTCTGCCAAACGATGTGCTTGATTTTCAGTTATCATACCTAAGGTACAACACACTTCCATATCTAATTTATTAATGGTACGAACCATTTCTAACACTTGATCAAATTCGGGACCATCTTTAACATTTCGCCAAGCTGCACCCATACAAACACGTGATGAACCGGAAGATTTTGCTCGTAATGCTTGTGCTTTTACTTGTGATACAGACATTAAATCATTTCCTTCAATATCAGTATGATATCTTGCCGCTTGCGGACAATACCCACAATCTTCAGGACATCCACCTGTTTTAATTGATAATAATGTAGAAACTTGAACCGTATTAGGATCGTGATGTTCTCTGTGAATTGAAGCGGCATCAAACAACAAATCCATTAATGGTTTATTGTAAATAGCAATTATTTCTTCTTTCGTCCAGTTATGTTTGGTAACACTCATAAATTCATAAATTAATGCTTCAAAAGTACTAATTTACATTTGAAGAAAAAATTTATGCACTAAGTTTTTATAAATTTAGATAAGGAAGTTGCGGTTTTAAAAAACAGACAATCTTGTAAATTAATTTGTTAGGAGTTCCCTTTTTTAAAATAGTCTACGGTATTTATTTTATCAATTTCCAATTGTGATTTAAGCGCTTCGAAGGATTCGAATTTTTGTTCGTCTCTAAGTCGCTCAATAAGATTTACTTGAATTTCTTGACCGTAAATATCTTCTGAAAAATCTAATAAATGCACTTCAATTGTCGGAGAATTATCTCCCAAAGTTGGTTTTACACCTATATTCATCATCCCAAAAATAGTTTGATTATTTACTAATGCGGTTACAATATAGACGCCATTTTTCGGGATTAGTTTATAATTTTCTGAAATTTGAATATTTGCGGTAGGAAAACCAATAGTTCTTCCTAATTGATTGCCTTTTACAACATTTCCAGACAACATATAAGAATATCCAAGATATGCGTTTGCTAATGAAATATTACCTTCTAAAAGCGAATTTCTAATTTTTGTTGAACTTACAGCAACTTCATCGACTTGTTTTGCTGAAATTTCTTCTACTTCAAAACCAAACTCTTTACCAAAAGCAATTAAATCATTAAAATCGGCAGCTCTGTTTTTTCCAAACTTATGGTCATATCCAATAATAATTTTCTGAATATTTAATTGGTTTACCAAAACTTTTTCTACAAATTCTCTTGGGGATAATTCAGAAAACAACTTATCAAATGGATGAATAATAAAATTTTGAATGCCTTTTTGTTCTAATAGCATAGCTTTTTCAGCCATAGTATTTAACATTTTTATTTCCGAATCGTTAGAAACGATTAATCGCGGATGAGGAAAAAATGTGAGCAATACACTTTCTAAATTTTCTTGTTTGGCTGTGTTACAAATTTTATCTAAAATGACGTTATGTCCCAAGTGAACTCCGTCAAAAGTTCCTAATGTTACTATTGTTTTTCTAGATGGCTTAAATTCGTTAAGAGATTGATATATTTTCAAAGTCAATTATATATTTATGCAAAAATAATAATTATGTAATGTAATAGTAATGAAATCCAGTATTATTATTTGCCATTATAAGCATTCATTGTAGTATTTAATCCAGCTAAAACAAATGATTTTATTATTTCAGAGGAGAGACTTAATCTTTCTTTTAAAGCTTCTTTTTCTTCTGTTGACCATTCTCCTAGAACGTAATCTACTTGTTTGCCTTTTTTAAACGCATCACTAATTCCAAATCTAAAACGGGGATATTCTGTGGAATTCAATAAAAGTTGTATGTTTTTAAGGCCATTATGTCCCCCGTCAGAGCCTTTTGTTTTAATTCGAATACTTCCAAAGGATAAATTTAAATCATCAGTAATAATTAATAGATTTTCTTTTTCAATATTTTCTTTTTCCATCCAATATTTAACCGCCTTTCCACTTAAGTTCATAAAAGTGTTTGGTTTTAGTAAAATGGCTGTTCGACCTTTAATTTTAAATTCAGCTACTTCACCTAATTTTTGTGTTTGAAAAGTGATACTTTCTTGATTGGCAAAATAATCTAAAACTTTAAATCCAATATTATGCCTAGTATTAACATACTCTGCACCAATATTACCCAAGCCTACTATTAAAAATTTTTTCATTTTTGGAGAATTAGTTGTCGTCTCTTCACTTGTTTTAATTTCAGTGTGTACGCCAAAAATTTTATATAAAGATTGTATAAATGACATATTAACTTTTTACAAAAATAAAAAAAGGGCTGAATAAATCAGCCCTTTTTTTATTATTCAATTTATATTTTTAGAATTTACCTCTATTGTCTTCAATTTTAGCTTTATCTTTTAAACCTTGAACAATTCTATACGGAGCAGAACCTTTAGTTTGTTGGTTTAATTGATCAATCTGAGTTTTGTAGTCTTTCACAGCTGGTGCTTTTGTAAGCGTTTTAGTTCTAACCATAAATAAACCAGAATTTCCTTCAATTACTTTAGATGTTTTACCTGAAGCTAAACCTAATGCAGTTCCTACCACTTTTGGTTCATAACCTAAATTAGGAATTACTGGAGATGCCATAGTAGCTCCTACTGCAGGTGCTATAGTAGAACCTGTAGATTTTGAAATTGCTTCTAAAGTTGTACCTGTCATTTTCTTTTTAAGTATTGCCGTTTTTTTCTCATTTTTAATTAATGGCTCAACTTGTTGTTTTGCTAATTCTAAAGGCAATAACCCTTCATCATTTTTAGATTTTAATTTTACTATAGCAAATCCTTGATTCACAATATCAAAACGTTTTACGTCATTTATATTTGTGTCTTCATTGAATGCCCAAGTTACAATTTGTCTTTGTAAACCTAAATTGGCTACATTTTCATCATATGCTTTCACACTAATAACTGGTGCAATTTTTAAACCTGCTGTTTTCGCTGCTTTTTCAAGACCACTAGCTGTAGCGTCAGATTCTACTTTTAATGCTTTATTATAGTTAACATCTTCAGTTTGTTCTGATGGCTGAATTTTTAAAGCTACTGTAGCTAATAAAACCGCATCATTTTTTCCATCCACTTTCATTACGTGGAAACCAAAATCAGTTTCTACAACGCCTGTTTTCCCAACTGGATTTCCAAATAAGAAATCGTCAAAAGGTTTAACCATTTGTTTTGGAGCCACATTATCATACACTCCGCCGTTTTGTTTTGAACCCTGGTCGTCAGAATTAACCATAGCTAACATGGCCATACTTGAAGGATTTGCATTAACTTGCGCCAATAAACCTTCTGCTTTAGCTTTAGCTTCTTCTTTAGTTAATTTAACTGTTGGAGCGGCTTGCATAGCGCCTTTATATGCAATTAAAATATGACTAACTTTTGCTGTAGCGCCAGATTTTCTACCTGCTACTCTTGATAATTTTGAATACCCATTATCTGTATAAGGACCAAAAACTTGTCCTGGTGCTAATGCATATAATTGTTCTGCAAATTGAGGGTTAATATCCTTTTTAGCTAAATATGTAGAATCAAATTTAACTTCTGAATATTTGTTAACATACGCGGCCACATTTGTTGCTGCACGAAATGAAGCAATAGTATCGTTTACACCGTTTTTAAATTCAATTTTACCATTTACAAATCCATCCATTTTAGATTTCATTACGGCTTCATCAGCTGCAGATGGTTTGTTTTCAACTAATACATATTCTACAGATCTGGTGTTGTCTGATTTGAATTTTTTAGGATTTTTCTTCATATAAGCCATAATTTCCTCGTCAGTAACCTTAACTTGGTCGTCACTAACTGTAGAAAATGCTAAAGCTACATAATCAAAATCAACTTTATTATTATCTCTTTCGTATTTTAATTTACCTTCTGCTTTAGTAGTATATACACTTGATTTAATCAATGTGTTATATATTTGCTCTTTAGCAAAATCTTCAATTTGAACTTCATATGTTTTCCAGTTGTTCCATTGTGTTTGATCTGGCGCACTTTGTAACGAATTAATGTATTCTGCAAACTTTTTATCGTCAAATTTACCTGCAGCATTTAAAAACTGTGGTGATTGAGACAATTGTGGGTCGTTTTTAATAACCGCCATTAATTGCTCTTTCCCTAACAATAAACCAATTTTATCGTATTGATCCGTTAATAATGCTTTTCTAACTTCTTGTTCCCAAACTGAATTTAAAGCTTGCGTATTAGAAGCCCCTTGTTGCGATTTTTGAGCGTTAGCTACCTTATTCATAAATTCTTGGTATTCAAATTTTGTTCCATTCACTGAACCAATGTTATTTGAACCACCACCAAATCCACCGCTTTTAATTACATCTGCTAATACAAATGAAAATAATGCTAATGCTATGATTAAAACTAATAAGATAGAACGTTGTCTAATTTTTGATAAAATTGCCATTTTTATATTGATTTTTTTATTCAGAGGGCGAAAATACAATTATCTATTTAATAATAAAATAGTATTGTCGATTTTTTATAAGTTTTTTTTGTTGTTTTCCATTTTTTTAACAAAACTGCGGCGCACAAAAAACATTATAGCGAATCCTATTGCTATAATTGCTTGTAAACCATAATCTTCGTTTTTCATTATTTTTACAAATACAGATATCAAAAAAAGTATTGATGCTATTAAATATAAGTATTGGGTGTATTTAAAATATTTCATAGTTATAATATTACATGTTATTAACTTCTCCGTTGTTGTTTTGCATATTAAAGATTTTAAAATCTTTACTAAAATCAATTCCTATTCCTTGAAGATAACTTCCGTCAGCATCTTTAAAAGTAAATGCTTCTTCTGTAAAAAACCATTCGTTTTTTTGATCAAAATACAATTGGTTGGTTTGTAAAACTTTTCCATCGAAGGTTTGAATTTTTACATTCCCAATTAAATCAATTACTTCTGTTTTTTTATACGAAATGGCTTTGTCTGCAACAACTGTGGTTTTATTACCATTTGCGTCAATAAGCGTTACTAAAACGGATTTTGGAAATTCAACAAACGGATTTTTTGCGGTAGAATAATCAATCATTTTTAAACTCTGCAAGATGGATTTTACTCTTCCAGAATCGGTGTATTTCAAGTTAATGGAATCGGCTTCGCCTGTAGGAACAAATGATGTTTTATAAATGCGTTGAACATCTTTTAGGTTACTTTCGCAACTTTGCAGAAACAAAATCGCTAAAAGAAAAGCAATATATCCAACCCTTTTTCTCATTATTTTAATTATATAATGTTTTTCTGAACCATTTATCATTAAATAACAAGCCAATATTTATTGAAAAATAATCTTCTTTAATTAATCCGTTGCTTGTTGTTCCTCTAGACCCATATTCGATACCTAAATTCATACTTGAAAAAGTTCCAGAAATCGGCAAGCCAAATCCTAAAGTAACTGATTTATCTTTTATACTTGTATTATTAATTACAAGTCCTGTGTTTTCGTATTTGAAACCACCACGGTAAGTAATTCTTTGAAAATAATTATTAAATGAATCAAATTTTGGTATAATAAAACCTCCAATTGCCACTTTTACACCATTTTCATATGATACATTTGAATAATTTTCAAAACGATTGACTTGATTTCCTGATCCAGAAAATGCAACATCTCCACCTAAAAACCACTTTCTATTTCCTAAACCTGCACCTAAAACTAATTTTGATGGTACGATTAATTTAGAGTCGGCTACATTAACCTCCTTGTCTTCTGACGCTGGAACAATAGTACCATTTGCCAAAGCTGATACCAGAGATACATTTCTAGTATTATCAGAATTTAATTTTGCTTCTGGAGCATACGTTAAACTTGAAAAGAAATCTAATTTACTAGTAAACTTAGTTTTGAAATTTAATCCGGCGTTTACAGCAAGACCTGAAACGGTGGACTCATTAACTTCTCTAGAACCATAAATAATATTTTGATTTAACACGTCGGATTGCGTATTTATAATTCCAAACAAATATTGAAAATCCATACCTACACTAAACTTTGGGCTTAATTTGTAACCAGCACCAAGGAATACTTTATTTACGCCACCTTTACCTTGGTATTGTTTTGTAAAACCATCTAATGATCTTGTATCTGATTTTAGCCTATAACCTACAGCACTATGAGGTAAAAGTCCAACAGAAACTCCTGCTTTTTTCGATACAGGGAAACCAATTACCACATAATCAAATGTAGTTTTTTTAGCCTGTTCTTTAGTTGATGTAGTATTTAAGTTATAAAAACTAGACGTCATTCCAACTTGAAAAGTGGTAAGTAATTGGTTTGAATACGAAGCTGGATTTAATATGTTAATATGCGTACTATCTGAATAAACAGAAATTCCACCCATATTAATAATATCGTTAGTTCCTTTAAATCTAGCACTTCCTATTCCGTAAAAAGAATAAGGTGAAGCTGTGTTTTCTTGAGCAAAACCAAAATTTGCTAGTAATATCGAAATAAATAAGACAATTTTTTTAATCATTTTGTAAACTATAAGTGTATAATTGGTGTAAACTTTTTAATAGGAAATTTTCATCGGCAAATATGGTGCTTTTTAATCGATTCGCCAAAAAAATAGCGTCGCCGCCTGTTAAAATTATTGTAAATTGTTCTTTTTTAACAGAAAATTCTGAAATGAAGCCCTCAATTTCATAACACAACCCGTTTACAACACCAGAATGAATAGATTGATCCGTGCTGTTTCCAATAATATTTTCTGGTGAATTACTTTCTAATAATGGTAATTTAGCTGTATAATCATTTAGCGCTTTATAACGCAAACGAAGTCCTGGAGAAATGGCACCGCCTAAGTATTCTTTTTTATGGGTGACGAAATCGTAAGTTACGCAAGTTCCTGCATCAATAATTAAAACATCTTGGTTTGGATAGTGAAATACGGCACCAGATGCTAAAACCATTCTGTCAACACCTAAAGTAGTTGGAGTAGTATATTTGTTTTTGAATGGGAAAACAGAATCTGGGTTTATTTCAATTACTTCAATTTGATTTTTCAACCATAAACTATCCATTTCATCTAGCATTGAAACGGAAGCTAGTACCGCCTTTGTATGATTTGGATGTTTTTTGAAAATTATTTGAAAATTATTTTGAAAATTATTTTTTTGGAAAACAAACGTATCAATAATGTTAAACAGCTTAAAAACAGCAACTTTAACATTTGTATTGCCCACATCAATTGTAAGTATCATATAATATTATTAGAAGTGCAAATGTACGAAAATGATTTTTTTTAATAATTGTTTTGGAAAATATAAAATAGGTTCTATATTTGCACCCGCAATGAAAAGGTAGCAATACCTAAAATCGCAAGGTACCTTAGCTCAGATGGTAGAGCAACGGACTGAAAATCCGTGTGTCCCTGGTTCGATCCCTGGAGGTACCACTTAAACCCTTGATAATCCTTTGATTTTCAAGGGTTTTTTGTTTCTTCACACTTAAATATGGTTTTTAAATCTTAAAATATTAGTGATTTCTTATAAAAACCTATAATAAATAAAATTATTATTAATAAAATTACGTTTTTAATGTAGTATTTGTTCTACAAACGGCAAAATCAGCACTTTTTTTGTAGGACTAAAAAAATGCTTGACTTGCAAAAATAAAAACTAAATTTTAATTCTTTTTAATTGATTATCAATATTTTATAAAAAATTAAATCAAATCTGATTTACAATTTACGTATTTTTTTATAAAATTATGTATTCTAATGACGAGTAAATTTGCAACCTAATAACAACCAGTTAATTACTAACTTAACTGTACAAAAAATTATTTTTTTATGAACCAAATTTTTACTCGTCTTTCGGACACAATTAGGAAAACAAAGTGTTTGTTTTTCCTAATGCTTGCGAGCTCCGCGATGCAAGCCCAGACCAGTTGGTATGTAAATGACAACTCCACGAGTGGAGACATTTACACAACCGCAATTGGTAACAATGCCAACGCAGGAACCTCTGCTAGTGCACCAAAATTAACTTTAGGCGCTGCTTTTACAGCTGCCGCTGCGGGTGACATTATTTATGTCGACAAAGGAACCTTTACAGGTTCAGGTAACATGATGTTTACTTTTAACAAAGCCATTACCATTATTGGTGCAGGAACTGGAAATACTATTTTTACCAGCCACACTAATAATCGTTTTGCTACAATTGCCGCAAACAACGTAAGTATTCAAAACTTACAGTTGTATGACTTTTTCTTAGGATCAGGAAATGGACAAGTATTATTGGTAAATACCAACATTACTGGTTTTAAATTGACCAATGTAGTAATGAAGAAAAATTTCGGAAATCCTACTACGGGAGAAAGTATCTTTTTATCTAGCGGTTCTAGTTCAACATTTGACGGTTTATTTTTTAGTTGTTCAGGATTTAATGGAGCTTCGGGAGGAGCTATTAAAGTAAATTCTTGTAATCTAATCGTTAAAAATTCTGCGTTTTCACAATCACGTGATGCAGATGGAAAAGGAGGAGCAATTGAAATCTCTGGAACAACTTCTGTAGTTACTGTAGACAATACTTCTTTTGATGGCAACTCGGCTCGTGCTGGAGGTGCTATTGCGCAAAATGCAGGAAAACTAACTGTAACCAACTCTTGTTTCAATAGAAATTACATTCAAGGTGATTCTAATACTCCTACAAATGGAGGAGGTCATTATTATGCTGTGAGTACAGATGTTAATTTATTAGCAAGCTTTACCAATTGTAAATTCCAAGGCGCATTCTTTTGTGCTACTACAAACCCAACGGGGTATTTTTGTGAAGCAAGTTCAAATACTTCAAATGATGGTGCTGCATTTTCTTTAAGAGGAACTTCAGGTACTTTTACATTTGATACGTGTTTATTTGACAATTCAAATATGCCAGCAAAGAATTTTGACAATGGTTTAGATTTTTATGTTCAAGCTAGCGGATCTATGTTGTTGACTATTAATAATAGTAAATTTGCAAATGACTTAACAGATATAGATGCTGCTAAAGCAAGAAACATCTTTATTGCAGGTGGCTTAAACAATACTACTCAAAAAGTGATTGTTACCAATTCTGGAGCTCCTGCCACTGCAAATCGCGATGGAATTACAGGAAATAACTTCTCTTTATCAGGAACGTTAACTACTGGTAGTAATTCAGCAGTAGCTACAGCAGATGCAACAGCTAGTTGTAGTACAACCATTGCTGGATGTACAATTGCAGTAAATTGTGCTACTGAAGCCAATGCACCAGTTATTACTGCTTGTGCGCCAAATCAAACGTTGTCTTCTTGTTCAGGTACTCTTCCAGATTACCGTCCATTAATCGCAGCTTTTGATGATTGTGATTTTACAATTTCTCAATCTCCAGCTCCTGGAACTTCATTAAGTTCTTTAGGAAATGGAAATCATACCATTACTTTTACAGTAAGTGACCAAAGTCCAAATAGCCCAAATGCTACTTGTACAATGGTTCTTTCTTTAAGTGGATGTTATACTTGTAACCCAACTTTATCATATCCAAATTCTGGAGTTTGTTCTGCAAGCACTGCTGTTACACCTACATTCAGCCCTGCAGGAGGAACTTTCACAAGTACAACAGGATTAACAATTGATGCTGCAACTGGAGTAATTACTCCATCAACTTCAACTGCTGGAAATTATACGATTACGTATACCCCTAATGCCTCATTTCCAACTTGTACTACAACAAGTACATTTACCATTACGGCTGCACCAGCGCAACCAACAATTGCTTGTTACGAAACGGCAACGTTAAACGCTGCTACCTGTACTTGGGAAGTAACTGGAACGCAACCAGCTCAACCAGCATTAGCTTGTTATCAAACGGCAACATTCAACACTACTTCTTGTGCTTGGGAAGTAACTGGAACGCAACCAGCTCAACCAACATTAGCTTGTTATGAAACTGCAACATTCAATACAACATCTTGTGCCTGGGATGTAACGGGTACACAACCTACTCAACCTACAGTAGCTTGTTACGAAACTGCAACGTTCAACACAACTTCTTGTGCTTGGGATGTAACTGGAACGCAACCAGCTCAACCAACATTAGCTTGTTATGAAACTGCAACATTCAACACAACATCTTGTGCTTGGGATGTAACGGGTACACAACCTACTCAACCTACAGTAGCTTGTTACGAAACTGCAACGTTCAACACAACTTCTTGTGCTTGGGATGTAACGGGTACACAACCTGTTCAACCTACATTAGCTTGTTATGAAACAGCAACATTCAACACAACTTCTTGTGCTTGGGATGTAACGGGTACTGCATTAACAGCTTCTGCTACTGCAGGAACTATTTTATGTAATGGTGGAACAACTGATGTAACTGTTAATGTTACTGGTGGGACAGCTCCATATACTGTTTCTCCTTCTCCATTAGGTTTACCTGTTGGACCACATCAATTTACAATTACAGATGCTAATGGATGTGAAACTACTGCTTCAGTAGAAATTACAGAACCAGAAGCATTAATTGCAACTATTACTTCTTCTAATGGAACTAGTTTCTGTTTTGGAGAAACAAGTACATTAACTGCTTCAGAAGGAACTTCATATTTATGGAATACAGGTGCTACAACAGCTTCTATTTCGGTAAATACTAGTGGAACTTACTCGGTAACAGTTACTAATGCAAATGGTTGTGAAGCGGAAACTTCTTTAATCATCAATACAAATTACTGTAATTTTGCTTGTCCTACCATTGGTAACTTATTACAAAACGGTTCGTTTGAAAATCCATCTAAAAATGGGTACTATGGTTTTGAACAAATGCCATTCTGGACAAATGCAGCTGACGGTAATAAAGTAGAAATTATGGGTGCTAACCTTTATTGTGTTGGTTGTTGGACGCCTCCAGCAAATGGTATTCAATTTGTTGAATTAAATGCAAATCAAAGAGGTAACATTCACCAAGATGTTACAGTATTACCAAATAAAACTTTAGAATTAAGCTTTATGCATAGAGCTAGAGAAAGTGCAGTTGGTGCAGAAAAATTACGTGTAACACTTTCTGACCCAACTAACGATAGTAATGTATATACATTTGATGTAACTGCAGTTCACGGAATTTGGAAAAAAATTACTGGAAATTATGTAACTGCTGCAAATCAAACTTCTGTGAGAGTGAGATTACAAACCATTACATCTTTATATCCAGGTAGTGGAAATTACTTAGATAATGTAATGTTAAATTATGTAGATTGTGGTCCGAATACCGCTACAATTATTGGTTCAAATTATATTTGTGAAGAAAATGATGCTACACTAAGTGTAACTAACGCTACAAATGCTGTAAGTTATTTATGGTCAAATAGTGCTACAACATCTTCTATTACGGTTGATCAACCAGGTAGTTATTTTGTTAAAGTTACGTTTGCAAATGGAACAAGCATTATTTCTGCTCCTTTTGTGGTTGGTGACTTCTTAACTAGTGCAGGTATCAATGGAGCGACATCTTTCTGTTCTGGCTCAACAAACACATTAACTGCAACAGGTGGTAGTATTTATCTATGGAATACAGGTGCTACAACGGCTTCAATTAATGTAACAACGCCTGGTACTTATTCTGTAACTATTTCAAATAGTAACGGATGTAGTATTGTTAAAGAAATTGTTGTTACTACTTATGTATGTACGTATTGCCCGACTTCAAACAATCTATTAGTTAATGGATCATTTGAAAACCCAGCTTTAACATCATCTTGGGGTATAGTTTCTGTTCCAAGTTGGACAAACTTAGCAGACAATAACAAAATTGAAGTACACAAAAATGTATTGGGTATTCCTGTACCAAACGGAAGTCAGTATATTGAAGTAAATGGAAGTACTTATGGTAAAATTTACCAAGATGTTACTGTTTTAGCTAATAAATCGTTACAATTGAGTTTTATGTATAGAGCACGTATGGTCGCAAATGAATCTATTAAAGTAACCCTTTTTGACCCAACAAATAACTCTAATATTTATTCGTTTAATGTAACAGCTACTCGTAATCTTTGGAAGAAAATTACAGCAAATTATAGTAGTGCACTAAACCAAACTAAAGTTAGAATTCTAATCGAAGGAGTAACAGGATATTCTCCTGGAGCTGGAAATTTAATTGATGATATCAATTTTAATTATTACGATTGTGCTAATAATAGTTCAGTAGTTATTGGATTTAATGAAATTTGTAATGGTTCATCAACAATTTTATCATTGTTAAATAACAATAACATTGTTAGTTATTTATGGTCAACTGGAGAAACTACACCTACAATTTCAGTGAATCAAGCTGGTAGCTATAGTGTAACTGTTACTTTAAATGATGGAAGCACGATTAGTTCTTCAGCATTTAACGTTACAACTTGTAATATAATTGTAAATAGAATTACAGAAGAAAAACCATTGGATAAAGTTATAAATTATAACGTGATTTTATATCCAAATCCAAGTGTTTCAACCTTCTCATTAAATTTAGTTTCTGATAGTGATGCTGATGTTGAAATTAGTGTTTTTGATCTTCAAGGAAGAAATATTGAAAACAAAACAATCAGTAAAGACAATCTAAGTTCAATTACGCTTGGCGCTAATTTACCAAGTGGCATTTACAATGTGATTGTTAAACAAGGTGAGAATATTAAATCTCAACGTTTAATTAAAAACTAATTAAATACTAATAAATAGAAAAGGGCCATCTTATAAGATAGCCCTTTTTTTATTTTAAAAAAATTAAAAATTAATTTGAAGTAGATTTTGAAATAATGTATTTAAGATAATTATTATAAACTAATTGAGACGCATCATACTTTTTATATATCTCGTTTTTCAGTTTTGTGAAAACTGCTTTTTCGTTAACAATATGTTTGTTTTTAGAAATTTTAGTTATAGCTTTTAAAATCTCTATTTCAAAATAACTAAATTTAAAATTTGGTCTATATTTTTTCTGTAAATTAGCAATGAATTTTTGAACTAAAGTATAATTTTTTAATTCATAATGAATAATAATATTTAAAAATTCAGCTTGTATAAATTCTTTTGGATTTTGATTAAAACTGTGTTCATTTAAAATTTTATTCACATACTTTAAAGCTAAAGAGAAATTATTTGTAAGCACATAAGCTGCAGTAAATAAATAATATGTAGAAATAATATAATAAGGTTCTAGTGTATATCTTTTATCCAACAATGCTCTTTTTAAAACCTCTAAAATTACAAAAGCCTCTTTTGTTTTATTTATATATAAAAGATGCTCTAATTCTAATTGATTAGTGTGTAAAAATATACGTTCTTCAGCAACTTTACTTTGCAGACTAGTAATAGAAGTAAACGCTTTTAATCTTACTAAATCCGAATAAAAAACTTCAGATTCTTTCTTTTTACAAATATCAATTATTCGAATGTAAATTGAAATAAAGTCTAAAGGGTTTTCAAACTTATATTCTTCGTTTTTTTCATAAATTGTAGTCACTTTTTTTAAAAAAACCAACTCATTTTCCTTGTCATTTTTTATTTTATAAAAATTGGCATAAATCAAATTATAAAATATGTTTGATTGTAAGGTGGTTAATGAAAATTTTTGCTTTTCAAAAGGAATTATAACCGCATTATTAAACTCAGAAACAAGTTCAACTTGAGAAATTTTTCCAATAATATTTTTGTAATAATAACTTTTATAATAAAGATCAGTGAGTTCTTTTTTTTCTTTTAAATCATCAAAGTAAACATCTAACTTGTTATTTACTTCAATTGCTCCTAACAATCCTCTTGAATATCCAACGCATTTTTTTTCCCAATTTAAAAGATCAGACAATAAGTTTTTATTTTCATTCGCTAATTTTATTCTTTTTGTTTTGGAAATTAATTGAAGACATTCTTCATATAAACCTTTGTAAAATAAAATTTCAATAGTAATTAAATTTTGTTTAATTTTTAAATCTGAAGTCTTTTCAGAATGAAAATCATTTAAACATTTTAAAAGGATTTTAGATAAATAATTAATATCAGAAGAAAAGTTATTGATAGAATAATTTAACTTATTAAGTTCTTTTTTTATTAATTCGTCATCAAAAATAGATTGATTATCTATCAAATCAAACAGTAAAACATATTTGTTTTGACCATTTACAACGTGTTGTTTACAATAAATTTTGAAATATCTTTTCTCATTCATTGATAACGACTTAACAATATTAAATATGGTGTTTTTTGTTGCCATACTAAATTAATATTGTTTTAAAACAAAATGTTTGTCTATATGTTCTTTATCAACAATCATTAAAGAAAAAGGTACAATAGAATAGGTTTGCTTTTCTTTAGTTGTGATTTTATATTGGATATTTACTTTACTTTCTTCTTCAACTAATTTTATAGAAGTAAATTGAGTTGAGAAAAATGTTTCAGGGCAAATAACAACTACAACAAATTCTGTTTCGAAATTAATTTCAGTAGGTTTTCCATTTCTACCCATCACGGTAGCGCTTCCAAAAAAATGATTTAACTCGTTTTGAGAAGTTATTTTTTTTGAAACAATCTGCTCTGTTTTAAAAGTATTTTTTACAAAATAATTTTGGGCTGGTCTAAAAGATATTTCTTTTGACTTTTGAGAAGAACACGAGAAAAAGATTATAGCTATCGCTATAAAACTAAATTTTACAAATTTTTTAATCATTGATTTTGGGGTTAAATGTTTAAAAAAAATTATAGCTTTGTTATTATAAATTCGCTGCGCCTATTGGCTTGATGTTCTTCTTCTGTACAAGGTATATCGTCTGCGCATTTATTTACTAATTGTGATTCGCCATATCCTCTTCCTGTTAATCGTTTGGCTTCAATACCATTTGTAACTAACCATTTTATGGTAGATTTGACACGTTTATCTGAAAGCGCTAAATTATATCCTTTAGTTTGACGACTATCGGTATGCGAGCGAACATCGATTTCCATACTTGGATATTGTTTCATCACTTCTAATATTTTTGCTAATTCCACTTCCGCATCTTTACGAATGTTGGCTTTATCTAAATCAAAATATATAATTTCAATTCCTAACGTTCTTCTTAAATCTCTACCTACTGCAATTGGTTGCAATTTTGGAGTCATTGAAATTTTTAAATCTTTCATATCTGACTCTTTAGTAATGATAACCATATTTTCAACCGTAGCGTAATCCTTTTGTTCAGGTATAATACGGAATTTATTTCCACAATCTACCGCACCAAAATCAAAATATCCTTCTGCATCAGATATTTCTTCGCCTAATTTTACATAATTTATATCAAACATTACCACTTTAGCCCCCTGAATTGGTTCTTGCGTGTTTGAATCGATAACCACACCATTCAAATTTTGCTGACAATCTTTTGGAACAGGTATGGTTTCAGTACATTTATAAATATCATCATAACCTAAACTGTTTTTTTCTCTATTTGAACTAAAAAAACCATTTTTAGAAGCGGTATCAATAATAAAACTAAAATCATCGAAATTTGAATTCACCGGCTCTCCTACATTTTTAACTTTACCATATGTCCCGTCTTCTTTTATTTGTGTAATAAAAACATCTAAACCTCCCAATCCTGGATGACCGTCTGAAGCAAAATACAATTCGTTTTTATTGGATATAAACGGGAACGTTTCTCTTGCTTCTGTATTAATTTTATCACCTAAATTAACTGGTTTACCAAAAGTTCCATCATCAAGTATTGCAACTTTATAAATATCAGACATACCTTTAGTGCCTGGCATATTTGAAGAAAAATACAATGTTTTTTCATCTGGAGATAATGCTGGATGTGCGCAACTATACTCGTTACTATTAAATGGTAATTCAGAAACGTTGCCCCATTCCTCTCCATTTTTTGTTGCTTTATATAATTTTAGTAAAATGCCTTTATTACTATCTCTTCCTTTTTTACCATTTAAAAAGTTGTTTCTGGTAAAATACATCGTCATTCCATCATTTGTAAAAACGGGAGTAGATTCGTGGTATTTTGAATTAATTTTTTTTGAAAATTTCTCAGGTTCAGACAAATTTCCATTGTCTGCAATTATTGAACTGTAGATATTTGTATATGACTGATTGGTCCAACTGTGCTTTTTTACAAAAACACCACCCGTATCTCGTGCAGAGCTAAAAACCAAGGTGTTTTTATAAAACGAAGTGCCATAATCAGAAAATTCTGAATTAATTCCTGCATTTTGTATGTTATATCTTCCCGAATTATTTTTAATTTCTTCCAAATAATCATATTGTTCTTTAGATAACATTGCGCGTATATCAGAAGTATTTGCTTCATTAAAAAGAGTCATCATAGCATCGGCTTTTTTATAATCGCCAACTGCTTTTAATGTTTGTGCATATCTAAAATAATATTCCGAATTTAATTTTTCATTTAATAAAAACAAATCGTTATACCAGTAATTAGCTTCTCTTAATTTAGATTGAAAGTAATAGGAATCACCAAGTTTACTAAATAATTCAACAGATTTATATCCTTTTTTGGCTACTTTTTCATATGTTTTAATGGCATCTACATATTGAAAATTTTCATAATTTGAATTTGCTTTTTTCAGTTTTACTTCTTGAGAATAACCAAAAAAAGTCAAAACCAATAAACAAATTTGAATACTATTTTTTATTTTCATATTATTTATAATTTTAGAAAAATCTTGGTGAAATAATTTTTTCTTGTTTCCCTTTAAACTCATATCTTAAAAAGATTTCGTGCGAGCCAGAGTTATAATTGGCTAATTTTGTAGTATCAGAATCATATGTATATCCGACAAACCAATTACTATCAATTTGAAAACCAGCTAATGCGCTTGCAGCAGCGCTCCATCGCCAAGCTGCACCAAGAACAAATTTATCGAAAAACATAAAATTAGCGGTTACATCTGCTTGAAGTGGTGCTCCTTTTACGGATTTAATTAAAAATGCGGGTTTAAATTTTGTAGTTTCTGACACATCAAATACATATCCACCAATGAAATAATAATGTAGTGCATCTTTAGCCACTGAATTAGTATTGTCGTCAAAATGTTTGGTCTCTAAAATAAAAGGCACAGAAACACCAGCATATAATTTATCGGAATGATAATAAACACCCGCTCCAATATTTGGTGAAAATTGATTATCTATATTATTTTGAAACTTTGGATCGTTTTTATCGTATTTATTAAGTTTAGTATAATCTACATTTAATAAACTGGCGGAACCTTTAATACCAAAAGATAGTTTATAGTCAACTGAAGTATTAATGGTATATGAAAAATCTGTGGAAACTGTATTTCGTTCTGAAATCCCTATTTGATCATTAGAAACTGTAAGTCCTAATCCAACTCTTGAATTCTCAATTGGTGAATGAATTGATGTTGCCGCTGTATTTGGCGCGCCTTCTAGCCCAACCCATTGCGCTCTATACATTCCAAAAACACTCATTACGCCTCTTGAACCCGCATAAGCAGGATTTACATTTATAGTATTATACATATATTGAGTAAACTGGGGATCTTGCTGCGCTACTGAATTAGTAGTATTTAGCAATCCTATAGTCACAATCAAAATGAATTTGATAGATATGACAATACTTTTTATTTCTCTATTCATCATTTAATTATTCATTTTGAATATAAATATATCCTATTTTTTCAATATTTTCTTTTGTTCTTCCGTATAAATCATATTCGTATTTTAAAATATACCAATAATCCCCGGTAGGTAATTTTTCATTTCTTGAAATGGTAGATCTACCGTCGGAAAATCCTCTGAAAACATTATTTACATTATCATAGTATGCAGCATCAAAAACAATTACGCCCCATCTGTTTACAATTTGAACGGTGTTATTTGGATAACATTCTAATCCTTCAATAATAAATACATCATTTAACCCATCACCATCAGGAGACAAGGCATTATATGGTGTAACGTAACAAGCTAAGTAAACCGTTTGGGTAATTTCTGTTTCATTACCACATGAATCAGTTGCCGTCCAAGTCCTTTCTAATCTATATTTGTTTGTACAATCTCCATCTATCTTAACTTCTGAATAAGTTACTGTAGCGCTTCCACAATTATCTGTTGCGGTTAAGACTGGAGCTTCTGGAATGCCATCACACTTTGCAAAAACTTCAATTGTTGGAAAACTTCCAACAAAAACTGGTGGTGTTGTGTCCTGAATTGTTATTTGTTGCGTATGCGTTTGTGAATTTCCACAAATATCTGTTGCCACCCAAGTTCTAATAATACTGTAATTATTCGGACAAGTACCCTGTATATTTTGTTCTGTAAAATTAACTGTAACTACTGAAGTACAATTGTCTGTTGCAGTTAATATTGATGCTGATGGAATAGTTTGGTTACATTCTAAAGTAATATTTTGAGGTAAAATACCTGAAAAATCTGGCGGAGTTGTATCGCTAATCGTGATGGTTTGAGTTGTTGTTACTGCATTGTTACAAGCATCCTTTATTGTATATGTTCTTGTAAATACAATCGGACAAATACCTGTTGCATTACTATCTATACTCGTAACAACTAAATTCGCATCCGTAGAACAGTTATCTGAAATCGTTACTCCTGCTAATTCTAACGCAGCTACTGTGGTCATTGCTGCTGACGGATCTGTTAATGGGCAACCACTTATATTTACTGATGTTAAAGTTCCTGTTACAACAGGTGAAGTCGTATCATTAATAGTGATGGTTTGAGTAGCTGTAGTGGTATTGTTACAAGCATCTTTTATGGTATACGTTCTTGTGAAAGTTATCGGACACGTTCCTGAAGCTGTTCCATCTGAAC
>Ga0208595_1000088_pt1 | contig 31521 bp, 28 predicted proteins | sample LakMenEpi28Jun11_FD_150742 | JGI IMG/M metagenome (GOLD analysis project Ga0208595, IMG submission 150742) | Freshwater microbial communities from Lake Mendota, WI - 28JUN2011 deep hole epilimnion (SPAdes) | ecosystem: Environmental > Aquatic > Freshwater > Lake > Epilimnion/Euphotic zone ...
CCGCTATATCGTTCACCTCCTTCGCTCGGTTCCCAACCGCCTCGACGGCCTCAAAGTCGTTCTCGACTGCGCCAACGGAGCAGCCTCAGCCGTCAGTCCCGAAATCTTCGCCGACCTGGGTGCCGAAGTCATCGTCATCGGTGCCGAACCAGATGGCCTCAACATCAACGAAGGCTGTGGTTCAACCCACCTAACCGCCCTTCAAACCGCAGTCATCGAACACAAGGCCGACGCAGGCATCGCCCATGACGGCGACGCCGACCGCTGCTTAGCTGTCGATCACACCGGCGCAATCGTCGACGGCGACCAGATCATGGCGATCCTCGCCCTCAGCCTCAAAGCAAATGGTGAACTAGCCAGAAACACCCTCGTTGCCACCGTCATGTCTAACCTCGGCCTCAAGCTCGCCATGAAAGAGCACGGCATCAACATGGTCGAAACCAAGGTCGGCGACCGCTACGTTCTCGAAGAACTCCGTGAACACGGCTACACCCTTGGCGGCGAACAGTCCGGCCACGTAATCCTCAGCAAGCACGCCACCACCGGCGACGGCGTCCTCACCGGCCTCCGCCTAATGGCCGAAGTAGCCAAAACCAAGAAGACCCTCAAAGAACTCTCCGAAGTAATGAAGGTCTACCCCCAGGTTCTCCTCAACGTCAGAGGCGTCGACCGCACCAAAACCGACGACCCAGAAGTCCAAGCCGTAGTCAAAGAAGCCGAAGCCGATCTAAAAGACACCGGACGCGTCCTCCTACGCCCATCAGGCACCGAACCAGTCGTAAGAGTCATGGTCGAAGCTGCCGACGAAGGCGCCGCCCAGTCATGGGCTGACCGCATTGCTCGCGTGGTTGAGCCTCGCCTAGCTGTCTAAGGTGAGCCTTAGTATTGGGGCCATGGCTGAAAAAGATATTGACCTAGACGCCAGAAACGGCGTGAGAAACGCCTAACTTGAGCTCAATCCAGGCTCACCTGCCCAAAGCCAAATCCAAAAGTAACAATTAGGCATATTTGTAGCGTGTCTTTGATTTCGGTTTACTTTTAACGCTATCTTTGCCTCATTCTTGTGATTGGGGTTTGGTTTGCGTTTGTGGCGTTTGGTTTTGTCGTTTGTTGTTTCTTTGGCTGTTGTTGTTCAGGGTTTTGTTCCTGCTTCGGCTGTTGAGCCTGTTGTTGCTCCTTTTGTTGCTTCTGATTATTTGTCTGGGTTGGCTCAGGCGCGTTTGCGTGATCATCGGGTTTTGATTGTTTCTGAGTTGTCTGAGGTTTCTTCGACTTGGGTGAATCCTGATGGTTCTTTGACGACTGAGACTTTTGGTGGGCCGGTGCGTGTTCGTGATGTTGCTGGTGAGTTTGGTTGGCGTGATCTTGATTTTTCTTTGGTGTTTTCGGCGGATGGTTTTGTTGTTCCGCGGTCTGGTTTGTTGCCTTTGCGGGTTTCGGGTGGTGGTTCGCGGGCTGAGGTTTTGCGTGATGGTTTAGTTGGTGTTGTTTCTGGTGGGGTGTCGTTTGGTTTTGGTTGGGATGGTGCTTTGCCTGTTCCGGTTTTGGATGGGGAGTCTGCCCGGTTTGTTGATGTTTTGCCTGGCGTTGATTTGTTGGTTCGTTTGGATGCGACGGGGTTTGAACAGTTTTTTGAGGTGAAGTCGCGTCCTGATGCGGCTACTTTGGATCGTTTGAAGTTGTTGGTTCGTAGTCGTGGTGTTCGTGTTGTGGCTAATGGTGTTGGTGGTTTTGATTTTGTGGCTGCGGGTGGGGCGGTGGCTTCCGTGGTTGCTCCTTCTGTTTATGACTCAGCTGCTGGTGGTGAGGTGGCGGTTTCTGAACCGATTGAACCTGTTGTTTCTTCGGGTGTCATGGATTTGGGGGTTAGTGAAGAGTTTTTTGATCGTGAGGGTTTGGTTTATCCGGTAATTGTTGACCCAGCGGTGGCTTTGAATCCTTCGTTTGACACTTATGTTTCTACGGCCGCGCAGAGCACTGATTTTCAGTCGAGTACTGAGTTGTTGGTTGGTACCCCTGATGGGGGTTCTTCCAGGTATCGGTCTTATTTGAACTTTTCTTCGACCGCTTGGCAGGGCCAAGACATCATTGATGCGTCGATGAAACTGTATTTGAACTGGTCGTGGTCTTGTGTGGCGAAGCCGTTCACAATTTTGCCGGCAACTTTGGCGTCTTCAGCTACCAGGTGGACTAATCAACCGATTGGTTACACAACTGGTTCAGTGACTCGTTCAGCAGCTGCGGGTTACAACTCTTCTTGCGGTGCCGCTTATGTGGTTACCGACATCACCCCGACGGTGACGTATCTTGCACCAACAGTTTCGGGTAATGCTGGTTTCTCTTTGCGCGCTAGCGATACTGACTCCACTGGGTGGAAGCGTTTCAATTCGTTTAACGCCTCTGTTGGTAAACCTTCGATCACGGTTACCTATAACCGTTACCCTGGCACCCCGGTTACGCCATCTTTTGAAAGCACCGGCACTGTTTCTGGTGTTGCCACTTCTTCATCGTTGAAACCGTTTTTGTCTTCAAAGGCTGTTGATCCTGATGCTGAAGATGTGAGTTTGGTTTTCAAAACCTACCCAACAGAAACATCGACAACTCCGCTATCGACTTTGTGCACGGTTACAACCGCATCTAACGTTGCGGCTGGTTGTCGCCCAACCACCGCATTGGTGGATGGGCAAACCTATTATGTTCGTGCCACAAGCGCCGATTCGCGGGTCAGTTCAAAACAGCTTTCACCAGCGTTGAAGTTTGTTGTTGTCGCCTCCGAACCAACAGCACCTGTGATCAGTTGCCCTTACGCGAATGGTTACCAGGCTGGTGCGGTGCCAGCAACACCGGTTTCTTGCACTGTTACAACTTCTACCAGCCCAGCAAACTATCGAGCCAAAACGGTTACGGTTACGGTGTCTGATGGTGTGCCGCAAACTTTTTCAACCAACCCTGATGGTTCTTCAAGTAACACCATTTCGCTAAAAAAGGGTTCATTCCAACACCGCCTGCAAGCTAAAGCCGCAGGGCCTTCAGGGGTTCAGTCCCTTGAAACCAGTTACGTGATGAGTTTCGGTTTCAGCGGTGTCATTTCACCACAAAACCCAGTGTCCGCAGCAACAAAAGTTGCCATTTCAAGCTACGGCAGGATCCTGTTAGGCGATCAACCAGGTGTAGCCACTTTGCAGTGGCGTGATTTAGGTGCCACGAACTGGAACACTGAAGGTTTCAACCTGCCACTAACCACCCGGTCAGGGGTGCGCGGTGTTTACAACTACGAATGGGATCTTCGAAGCCAAAACCCAGCATCGTTGTTGCCAACGATTTCGGTGCCGCAACCTTTGCAGGTGCGAATCTGCTACGAGTACTTGAACATTCAAGAAACCATTTGCACCGGCGATGATTCAATAACAATCACCCGCCTACCAACGTCGTTTGGTTCTGGTGCAACGGCTGCCGCCGGCCCTGGTGTGGTGTCTTTGACCTCAGGTGCTTTCTCAACTTCTGTAACCGACTTTTCGCAATCAATCGGCTTTGAATCGTTGAGCGTTTCACGCTCCTACGGCACCACGGTTGGTTCACCTAACACTGCAACTGGTTTGTTTGGTCCCGGTTGGTCAGGAACTGTCGGATCATCAGCTTCTGCCACCGCCTCATTCGCCCTAAACGTTTCGGCAAATGGTGTGGTCACTTTGTACGACCCTGAAGTTGGTGCCCTGATCTTTAAACCTTCTCTTGAAGACGGTTACTCGGCTGTTGATGATGCCACCCGGGATAGCAAAATTGTTTTGACCAAAAATGGCGACAGTTTCACAGCCGCCGAAGAAGACGGCTCTTACACTCGCTTCCTGAAAGACTCAACCACTCTCGAGTGGGAAGCCAGGTGTTCTAAAGATGCTGCGAACACGCAACCGGTAGTCACCGAATACGACTCAGCTGGGTTCATTACCCGTGTTGGTTACGGTTCATCAGGTTCTTCATGCACCAACACTGTTGGTTTGTATGGCATGGACCTCACCTATGAAGGTTCAGGGGTGAATCGTCGTTTGAAAACTGTTTCATACTTCGGTTTCAACCCGGCCACCGGTTACGGCAAAACCACTTTGCAAACCACCTATAACTACAACGTTGAAGGGTTGCTGGTTTCGGTTACCAACAATGTGAACCAAACCACCACTTCTTACGAGTACCAAAACATCACTAAGCGCATCACAAAGATCACGCAGCAAGGTTTCACCCCTTACGAGTTCAAATACGACAACCAAGGCCGCCTAACCCAGGTGAAACGGTCCACAGGCAGTGTTGAAGCCACGTTCGTTTACGACACTTCGCTCTCAGGTAACAGCAACAAGCCTTCTTTGACGGCGTCGGAAACGTTGCAGTGGGGTCAAAAGGAGGCTCCTGTTTACGCGGCGGCAGTGTTTGATAACCAAACAGCTGTCAGCCTTGATGCAAACAACAACCCATTGGTCAATACGTTCACGAATCAGTGGCGTCTGGCTGATTTCTACTTCACCAACAGTTCAGGCATCCTCACCAACACATCGAGTTTTGGTAAAACCAAATGGCTGTACACCGCCACCCTCCTAAATGGGGAGAACACTGCTTATGCAGGGTTTGATCAAGACGGTATTGAAAAGGTTTTAGCTCAAACCAGCATTGACGGTGTTGGATCTTTTGACCCATCCGATTACGCATCGAAAACTGTTTTCGCCACCCAAATCAATGGTCAAGAGGTGACCCAAGGGTTGTATGTCCAGGAAACTTGGTCACCGGTTCGAACCGTCACTTTGAACGGCACCCCAACAAAGGTTAGAACTCACACCAGTTACGTTTATGACGAAAACTCGCCAACCAACAACATTTACGGGCTGGTCACCACCCAAACCACTGGCTTAGTTGCAGGTGTTGGCTCGTCATCAACAAACCTGGTCCAGCTAAGTAAAAGCGTCAACGTTTACGACCCAATCGATGGTGCATCTGTGACCGGCCCAACTTCTGGTTGGGTTCTCAAAACCCCAACCAACGTGAGACAGTTCGATGAAAACAACGTTTTGATTTCCGAAACCAAAGCTGTGTTCAACCAGTACGGTCAAGCAACCAAAACTATTCAGCCAGGCTCCGACGGTGCCGATGGTCGCACCGAGCTTTACACCTACTACAGCAACGCACCAAACCCAACCCGTGCTGAGTGCGGCAATAAACCTGAGTGGGAGTTTTTGCTTTGCTTCACCGAATACCCCACCACAGCAACGCTGCCTAACCGTCACATTTCAAACTACGACTACCGCCTAAACGCCACCCGGGTCGATGAAAAGAACGCAAACGGTATCAAACGCACCACTTTGAGCACGTTCCTAGATGACAACCGGCTTTATGAAACCACAATCCAAACTCCAACAACCGCGTCGGTTACCACCCGCAACGTTTACGACCCGACCACTTTGTTGCAAACCGGAACCCAAAAATACTCGGGCGCTGTCTTGCAATCCTCAACCCAGAGAACTTTCGACAGTTTCGGTCGTCAAACCAGCTACACAAACTCGTTAGGTGAAACCGAAACCACCACGTTTGTGGCAGAAAACCAGTTCGCTGCCGGATCAACCCAAACAGTCACCAACCTGCAAAACACCACCAGTTACGTATACGGTTCCGCAACCGAACCACGGGCACTTGTGACCGGGCTAAAGATCGAGAAAACTGGCACAAACAGTTACCTCTACGAATACCAAGCCACCTACGACGAGTTGGGTCGACTAACCAAACAAACCGGCCCAAACAGCCTCTACCAAAGCTTTACTTACACCGACTCAAACCAAACAGCGTCAATGAGTTACGGGCAAACCAGCAACAACGTAGCCACCAACCTTTACACCTGGGTTCGCAGCCACGACCAATTCGGGCGAGTACTCACCGAAACCGAACCAGACGCTCAAGAAACAAACCGAACCAACACCTACAGTTACGACGCGTCAGGGCGCCTAACCAGCAACGAAACAACAACCGACAACACCTGCAACCTAAACAGTTACAGCTACGACCAAGCCGGAAACCGAACAAACCAAACCACCGGTGACTGCAACAACCAAACAAGCACCAGCCACAGTTACAACTCGTTCTCACAACTAACCAACCCTGGTTACGTTTACGACGAACTAGGTCGTAACACGCTGATCCCGGCCGTTGACGCCCCAAACCCGACCAACGGCAACATCACACTGGCATACAACAGCACCGATGATGTCACATCAATCAATCAAGGGTCTTCGACAACAACTTTCAGTTACGACACTGAAACCAGGCGACTAAACGAAACCAGCAACACAGTCACAACAACCCGCCACTACACCGACTCAACAGATAACCCGGCCTGGGTTACCCAAAACGGTTCAAACCCTAAAACCGAGATCTACACACCATCCCTCGGCACTGGGCTAAACATCACCACAACCATCCAAGGAACAACCAAAACAGCCGACATTCAACTACAAGACCTCCGCGGCAACACAGTCACCGCAATCGATCTCACAACCAACACCGCCACCGGTTGGAACAGTTACGACGAATTCGGCAACCCACAAACCCCAACAAACAACACAAACCTAATCAACTACACCACCTACGCCAAAGCCGAACGAGCCACCAACACCACCGGGCTAATCCTCATGGGCGCCAGGGTCTACAACCCAACAACAAACCAATTCACAGCACCAGACCCAATAACCGGCGGCAACGAAAACACCTACACCTACCCAAACGACCCAATCAACAATTCAGACTTCACGGGACTCTGGAGCTGGTGGGTCAATTTGGGTGTAAACCTTCTTATCGGGGGTCTCACGGCTGCCGCATGCGGAATTACTGCAGGTTTGGCCTGCCCCTTGATTGTCGGCGGCATTCTGGTGCTTATCAACGGCGCAGCTTCCGCCAGTAACGATGCTGACGCTGAAGGTTTGAAAGGAAAAGCGCGGGCCGAAAAAGTGCTAAAGGGTGCCGTAACTGATGTATTTGTAAACACTTTGACACTTGGCGTTGGTAAATATGTGTCCGGATTCACTGCAAAATTGGCTGGTAGGGTTGCCTCTAGTAGGTTTGGTAAGGCAGTTACTTCCAACTGGCTATCGAAAAAATTCAAATTCACCGAGGAAAAACTCACCTCTGCACTGGCCAAAGGGTTCACAAAAGCAATTACCAAACCTATTGGAAAACTGACAGTTTATTCAATCAATAGCATTGAGAAGTGGAAAAAATAATGAATGATTTCTTGACCGGCTGGTTCCTTTTTTTTGAGTGGGTTATTTGTGTCCCACTTAGCTTCCTTTTTTGTGGGCCTGTTTTTCGTCACATTAAAGGCAGAATTGCACTGATTTCTTGGTTCTGGTGCATAAATGCGGCAATCATTGCAGTCTTCTACTTCACAACACCCGATTTTCAGTTTGCAATATTGTTGGTCACGGCGATCGCTCTCGTTACCAGTGTGCTTGGGCTTCTTGCCGCCAAGTTTGGCTGGCATTTAGGTCCTAGAACCAGAAGATTATTTGAATCGATTGTTGGATTCTGGATCCGAGTTTTGGAGTGGTTCGTTAAAATCTAGTCCCGATACTGGTACGGGACTAGATCTTGCTAAGACTTCCTGAGCAACACGCTTTCAACCGCATGTGAAGCACCCTTGCGCAGAACTAGCGTTGCGCGTGAGCGTGTGGGTTCGATGTTGGCTTGGAGGTTGGGGAGGTTGATGGTGTCCCAGATCTTTTGTGCTGTTGCCAGGGCTTCTTCGAGGGGCATGGTTGCGTAGCGGTGAAAGTAAGACTGTGGGTCGGTGAAGGCGCTCTCGCGAAGCTTGTGGAATCTGTTTAGGAACCACTCTGTGATGTCGTTGGTGTCGGCGTCCACGTAGATTTTGAAGTCGAAGAAGTCGCTTAGGGCGACCTCTTGGCCGAGGCTTGGTGGTTGCAGAACGTTTAGGCCTTCGATGATTACTACGTCGGGTTCGTCGATGGTGATCTTCTGGTCGGGGACGATGTCGTAGACGAGGTGGCTATAGACGGGGGCTTCGATGTGTTTCTTGCCCGACTTGATGTCGGAGACAAAGTTGAGGAGCGCGAGGCGGTCGTAGGATTCGGGGAAACCTTTGCGGGTCATTAGGCCGCGTTTTTCGAGTTCTGCGTTGGGGTGAAGGAAGCCGTCGGTGGTGATCAGGGCGACTTTGGGGGTGCCAGACCAGCGCTCGAGAAGCTCTTTGAGGAGTCTTGAGACGGTTGACTTGCCTACGGCGACAGAGCCGGCGACGCCGATGATGTAGGGGACTCGGGTTGCGCGCTCGCCAAGAAACTCTGCTTCTTGCTTGTGGAGCTGCTGGGTTTGGTTGACGTAGATGTTGAGAAGGCGGCTGAGGGGGAGAAAAACCTCTTCAACTTCTTTGAGGTCGAGGAAGTCGCCGAGGCCTCGAATGTTGTCGATTTCGGCTTGGGTGAGCGAAAGTTCGGTGTTTTTGCCGAGTTCGGCCCAGTCGGCTCGTTGGATTTCAACGAAAGGGCTCAGTTCGGGGTTCCGGGGTACGCTCACAAGACACTATTCTCGCGTAAATTAGAGGTATGTGTGGAATCGTGGGCTATGTAGGTCCGAAATCGACCCTTGACGTCTTGCTAGGCGGCTTGCGCCGTTTGGAATACCGCGGGTATGACTCAGCTGGTGTTTCGGTGATCTCGGGTGCGGGGCTTGAGACTCGCAAGAAGGCCGGCAAGCTAGACAACCTCGTGGGTGAGCTTGACGCACACCCACTGCCTGAGGCACACATCGGTATTGGCCACACACGTTGGGCAACTCACGGAGCCCCGACCGACGGCAACGCTCACCCGCACTTTGGTGGCTCGCGTCACAAGCTTTCACTCATTCACAACGGCATCATTGAGAACTTCGCTGAGCTGAAGGCTGAGTTGGTTGCCGATGGCGTTCACTTTGCTTCAGACACCGACTCTGAGGTTGCGGCTCACCACATTGCTCGCGAATACGAGAAGTCGGGCGACCTCATGGGCGCGTTCCGTAAGGTGATGAACCGTTTGCACGGCGCTTTCACGATTCTTGTTATTCACGAAGAGCACCCAGACGTTGTCTTGGCTGCTCGTCGCAACGCTCCACTGGTAATCGGTTTGGGCGATGGCGAAAACTTCTTGGGCTCCGACGTCGCTGCGTTCGTTGAGTTCACCAAGCGCGCTGTTTCGGTTGGTCAGGACGAGATCGTTGTTCTGAAGGCTGACTCGGTAACTGTTTACGGTTTCGATGGCGAGACTGTGCCTTACTCGGAGTTCGTTGTTGACTGGGACGCATCGGCTGCTTCAAAGGGTGGTTGGTCTTCGTTCATGGCTAAGGAGATCGCCGACCAGCCTCAGGCTGTTGGTGACACCCTGATGGGTCGTTTGGATTCAGACGGTTTGGTCACCCTGGCTGAGATGGATGGGTTGTCGGCAGCTGACATCAAGTCGCTTGAGCGAATCATCATCGTTGCTTGCGGAACTGCTTCATACGCTGGCGACATCGCCAAGTACGGCATCGAGAAGTGGTCGAGGATTCCGGTGCAGGTTGAGCTGTCACACGAGTTCAGATACCGCAACCCGATCGTTACCCCAAACACTTTGGTGGTCGCAATCTCGCAGTCTGGTGAAACCATGGACACTCTAATGGCGACCCGTTACGCCAAGGAGCTTGGCGCGAAGGTGTTGGCAATTTGCAACACCCAGGGTGCAACTTTGGCTCGCGAGTCTGACGCAGTGATTTACACCCACGCCGGCCCTGAGGTTGCCGTGGCATCGACTAAGGCTCTAACCGCGCAGATCACTGCCGGTTACCTGCTCGGTTTGTTCTTGGGTCAGGTCCGTGGGGCTGTGCCAGCTGCTGAGCTAAAGGCTCTCGGAAACGACCTGATGAAGATGCCTAAGCGCGTTGCCAAGGTTCTCGAAGGCTTGGATCAGGCGACCGACCTGGGCACTGCAATGGCAGACGCCAAGTCCATCTTGTTCCTCGGCCGAAACGTCGGGTTCCCGGTTGCTATGGAGGGCGCGCTCAAGCTCAAGGAGCTTGCTTACATTCACGCCGAAGGCTTCGCTGCCGGTGAGTTGAAGCACGGGCCAATCGCGCTGATCGAAGAGGGACAGCCGGTCATTGTGATCGTGCCATCACCTCGCGATGCCGACTCGTTGCAGCAGAAGGTGATCTCGAACATTCAGGAGATTCGCGCTCGCGGTGCTCGCGTTATCGCGATTGCCGAAGAGGGCGACCCAAACGTTGCCGACTACGCCGAGCACGTGATTTTCGTGCCGCAGAGCGACCCGATGTTTGCAGCAATTCTGACCGTTATTCCGCTCCAGGCTTTCGCTCTGGCACTTTCGACCGCAAAGGGCCTCGACGTCGACCAGCCGCGCAACCTTGCCAAGTCGGTGACGGTCGAATAGCTCATGATCGTTGGCGTCGGCGTTGACTTGGTCGATCTGGCCAGGTTTGAGCGCGCAATAACTAAGACGCCCGAGCTGGTCGAAAAGATCTTTGCCGAGTCTGAGCGCTCAGGTTCGGTTGAAACCCTGGCTGGCAAGTTTGCCGCCAAAGAGGCTCTAGTGAAGGCGGTTGGCGACCCTTCGGGTTTGCAGTGGCACGAGGTCCTGGTTTCTAAAGACGCACTCGGCAAGCCTTCGCTTTCGACCGTCGGCTCAACGGCTTCGTTTGTTGCCGGCCGGGGCATCAACTCACTTCACCTCTCGATCAGCCACGACGCCGGTTCGGCAATAGCTTTTGTGGTGGCCGAGGCATGAGAACTCTGACCATCGACCTCGACGCGATCGTTCACAATTACCTGACCATGGCCGCGCGCACCGAGGCAGCCGTGCTGCCGGTGATCAAGGCAAACGCCTACGGCCACGGAATGGTTGAGGTTGCCAAGGCTCTCGAGGCTGCCGGTTGCGGCGGTTTTGCGGTTGCCGATGTTGCCGAGGGTTTGGCTCTGCGTGAGGCTGGGGTTACCGCGGCTGTACTCGCCTGGTTGCACGACCCAGAAGACGACTTTGTGGCAGCCGTTGCCAACGATATCGACCTCGGCATCGCCAACCTCGAACAACTTCACAGAGCCGTTGCCGCCGCCGAAACATCGGGCGAAACCGCACACCTTCACCTCAAGATCGACACCGGCCTCGGCCGCAACGGCTCGAGCGCCGACGAGTGGCCGCAGCTGCTGGCCGAGACAGCGAAGGCAGTTGCCACCGGCAAGGCTCAGGTAATCGGAATCTTCAGCCACCTTAGCTCGACCGGTGAAACCGAAGACCTCGTGCAGGTTGAGCGCTTCAAGCTCGCCCTCGAGATCGCCGAAGCCGAAGGCATCGAATACGAGTTTGCTCACCTGACCGCGAGTGACGGCAGCCTCGCCTACCCAGACGCCCACTTCTCGATGATTCGAGTCGGCATTGCGCTCTACGGCCTCGACCCGTTCTCAAAGAACACCGCCGCCGAATACGGGCTCCGCCCAGCCATGACCGCCTCGGCGAAGGTTGTGCAAACCAAGCGCGTGCCAGCCGGCACCGGGGTTTCTTACGGCTACCTCCACACCACGACTAAAGAGACCACGCTCGCGCTGGTTCCGGTTGGCTACGCCGAAGGCTTGCCACGCAACGCCACCGGCAAGGCGAAGGTCAGCCTCAACGGCAAGAGCTACCCAATCTTGAGCCGCATCGCGATGGATCAGTTTGTGCTCGATGTCGGCGACGACAACGTAAAGGTCGGTGACGACGTGATCCTGTTCGGCGACCCAGCCAAGGGCCACCCGAGCGTTGACGACCTGGCCGACGCCGCCGACACCATCAACTACGAGATCGTCACTCGAATGGGCGGCCGCTTCAAGCGCGTCTACCTCGGGGACAAAGCATGACCGCTCGCGTGGTCGAGCGCATCAAAATCAACACCCCCGAATTGATGCACGAGTTTGGGTTGCGCCTCGCCAAAAACCTAAGAGCGGGCGACCTAGTCTTGCTAACCGGCCCGCTTGGCGCTGGCAAGACCACCCTCACGCGCGGTGTCGGCGAAGGCCTGCAAACCATCGGCACAGTCTCGAGCCCAACCTTCGTTATCGCCCGCACCCACCAGCGCGAAACCGGCGAAGCACCACTGGTTCACGTTGACGCCTATCGCCTCAGCAGCCCAGCCGAGTTCGACGACCTCGACATCGACCTCGAACGAAGCATCACACTGGTTGAGTGGGGTAGAGGCTTCACCAACGACCTCGCCGAGTCTTGGCTCGACATCGAGATTGACCGCGGCAACGAGGACGACAGCCGAATCGTCACAGTGACCGGCCACGGCCCAGGTTGGCAAGAGCGAGGAATCTCGTGATCCTCGCAATCGACACCTCCGCCGGCACGAGCGTCGCACTTATCGAAAATGGCGAAGTCCGCGCCGAAATCACCGTCGCAGACAACATGCGTCACGCCGAAGTGATTGGCGAAACCATCGCAAAAATCTTGGCAACCACAAACATAAAGCCCCACCAGATCAACACCGTGGTCGCCGGCCGTGGCCCAGCCCCGTTCACCGGCCTCCGCGTCGGCATCGCCGCAGCCACCATGTTTACCGCCGGCGCAGGCGCCAAACTCTTTGGCATCTGCAGCCTCGACGCCATCGCGTTCAACGAACTCAGCAACGGCAGCAACCACCCGCTACTCGTCACCGCCGATGCCAGGCGCAAAGAGCTCTACTGGGCCACCTACGAAGGCCTCGACAAAGACGGCGTGCCGGTTAGAACCCAAGGCCCAGCCGTCAACAAACCAGCCGACCTCGAAGAGCTACTAAAAGACCAGAACCTCACCACCGCCCAAGCCCCGATGAGCGCCAAAGACCTCGGCCTGCTCGCCCATAACCTCCAGAAGGCCAACCGCCTCGAACAAGACACCTCGGCCCTCTACCTCCGAGCAGCCGACGCCGTCGAACCCAACCCAAACAAACGTTTCGGCAAGGCGGTCAGCGGATGACCCTTTACCTCCGACTCGCGACCGAAAAAGACCTCGCGAGAATCATGCATCTCGAAAACGCGAGCTTCCCAACCGACGCCTGGCCCGAAGACTCGATGCGCTTCGAACTCAACGGCCCTCACACCCGCTACTTCGTCGCCTTCGACGCCCCCGAAGAACAAAACCTGATCGGTTATGGCGGCCTCGCCAAACTGCAGGGCAACCCCCAAGCCGACATCCAAACCATCGCAGTAGCCGAAGCAGCCAGAGGCAAAGGCTTCGGCAAAGAGTTGCTCGAGCGCCTAATCACCGAGGCGATCAACCAGAGCGCCGAAGAGATCTTCCTCGAGGTGCGCGCCGACAACGAGGTTGCCCAAAACCTCTACCTCAGCCTCGGCTTCGAACACATCGACACCCGCAAGCGCTACTACCAACCAGCCGACATCGACGCCTGGGTCATGCGCCTAAAACTCGAAAAGCAAAACACCAAGCAACCGCTAGTTCTCGGCATCGAATCCTCCTGCGACGAAACCGGCATCGGCATCGTCCGCGGCAACACCCTGCTCGCTAACGTCATTTCAAGCAGCATGGACCTCCACGCCCGCTTCGGCGGCGTAGTGCCAGAGATCGCCGCCAGAGCCCACCTCGAAGCCCTGCAACCAACCCTCGAGAAGGCCCTCAAAGAAGCCCAAATCGACCTCAGCGAACTCGACGCCATCGCCGTCACCAACGGCCCAGGTCTCGCCGGAGCCCTAATGGTCGGCGTCGGAGCAGCCAAAGCTCTCGCCATCTCAACCGGCAAACCCCTCTATGCCGTCAACCACCTCGTCGGCCACGTTGGCGTCGACGTCCTCGAACGCGGCGAAGTCGTCACCCCAACCATCGCCCTGCTCGTCTCCGGCGGCCACACCTCACTCCTCAAAGTCAACGACCTCCTCGACAGCGTCGAACTCCTCGGCGAAACCATCGACGACGCCGCCGGCGAAGCCTTCGACAAAGTCGCCAGACTCCTCGACCTCGGCTACCCGGGTGGCCCCAAGATCGACGAACAAGCCGCCATGGGCGACCCGAAGGCAATCAGATTCCCCCGAGGACTCACTCTGCCCAAAGACATGGAGAAACACCGCTACGACTTCTCATTCTCAGGCCTCAAAACCGCCGTCGCCCGCTGGGTCGAAGTCAAAGAAGCCAACAACGAGGAATACTCAATCCCCGACGTCGCAGCATCGTTCCGCGAAGCCGTAGTCGACGTGCTCGTCACCAAAGCAGTCAACGCCTGCATCGACCACAAGATCCCAAGACTCCTCCTTGGCGGTGGCGTAGTAGCCAACGCGAGACTCCGCGAAGTCGCCGAAGCCAAGTGCAAAGAGAACGGTATCGAACTACGAATCCCAGCCTTCAGCCTCTGCACCGACAACGGAGCCATGATCGCCGCCCTGGGAGCCCAGCTAGTCATGGCCGGCCGCAAGCCCTCAAACCTCGACTTCGGAGCCAACAGCACGCTCCCCGTAACCACAGTTCAAACTCCCTAGTTACACCCAGCGTCAACACAGACTTCTCTCAGGTTGGCTTGCTCTACTTTGAACAGCCAAACAAAGGAGAACCCATGGCAGACGAAACAAAGGTTGCAGAATCAAAGAAGTTTGATCTCACCAAACTGAACACCCTAGCCGTTGTCTCACTGGCAACCGCAGTCACCGGTTTCGGTGCTGTCGCCGGTGTCATCACCGGTCACATCGCCCTCTCACAGATCAAGAAGTCTGGCGAAGCCGGCCGACCAGCCGCAATCGCAGGTGTCGTTCTCGGTTACGCATTCGTAGGCCTAGGCATCGCAATGGCAGTAGCCGGAGCATTCATGCGCACCCGCGGCTACGAACTTGACCACCTCGGCGGCTTCCGCCCAGACGGCATGATGGGCGGCCAGTTCGGCCACATGGACATGGACGGCGACCACTTCGGCAAAGGCGGAATGATGGACTTCGACCCTAACCAGACCGTCCCAGCACCAACCGACGTAGCACCAGAACCAACCGCAACACCTGAATCAACCAACTAGCAACAAAGCTTCATCTGTAATCCCCCTTGAAGAGAACCCCGTCACCTGGCAGGTGGCGGGGTTCTTCATTACCAAATAACAATTGGGCAACCTATTTGTCGTTCTTTGAAGATTCTTGACCTTTTCGGGTAGGTTTAGTGGAAGTGGGCACAGCCAAGCTACGCCCCATCGAAATCGCCACAGGTCCGGAAAATGCTCGGGTGAAGCGATTAGCTGAAACCGAACGGGGGAATCGATATTGAATAAGCAGGACATCAAGGCTTATGTCTTACAGAAATTAGACGAACTTGCTGAAAGCGATCTCAGCTACTTCGAGGTTTACGGCTTCGTCTTTGAGAAGATTCCTGGCGAGGGCATTGAACTAGTCAGAGGTGACTTGACACTGAATTTGTCTTTTGAGGAAGTCGATCAAGCCATTAATGCTCTTCTCTTCAAGAAGGAAAAATACGACCCGTTCGTGCTATCGAGTCTCCCTTGTGTGTACTTCGAGCTAGGAGGTCGAAGCTCGGCAATGAGACATGTTAATAGAGCAAGACTTTCTACCAAGAGGGAAGTCGATGAGAAGATCGCGGTTTTCCTAGAAATGATTAGGTTCATTGAACCACAACTTGCAAACCGCTACGACTTTGGTGATGCGCTTAGAAAATTCAGATTTATGACATCCCCTTGGGAAGTTCACATTGGCGGTTGGGAGGTCGATGATGAAGCCTAAACAAAATTGGGAGAGTGCCTGGTCGGCCGAATTCGCAGAGACATTAACATCATTAGGGTTTAATCGAGATTCAAAAATTAAACGCGGAACCTACTTGGTGCGCGAAAACGTCGGAATACATTTTTACTTGAACTCTAAGAATCAAGCCCCTGAGGTGAACTTGTTTCTCCGTACCGGCGGGGCAGGACCTAAAGGTAAGAGCCAGTGGGTTCGTGCGTCTTTTGGAGCAGTTTGTTTATCTCTCTACATCTGGGCTGCCTACGAGGATATCGTCGCTGATGAAGCACTGATGCCTAAGGGTCTTGAAACAGGTGGCACAAATGACTTCCTGTACATTGGAAAGCCGCTTAGTTCCGACGAGAGCTGGGCCGAGTCAACCCGAGCCCATCAGAACATGTTCATAACTTTGTTCTGCGGCAAAATCCAGAACAAACATCTCGAGGAGGCAATCAACTACGCTGCTTGGACTTCAGAAGTATCTGGCAATTGACGGCTTTGGCCAAAAGGAAAAAGGGAGAAAGCAATGAGCAAAGCACTAAAGGATGAGATCGAGGTCTTCTGGCCTGAGCAGAAGCAGCAGCGTGTTGAGATGGGCGACAAGCTTGATGTTGCTCGAGAGGTTGTTTTCTTTTCTTACTTCAAGAAGAAGAGTGATGTTGCTGTGGCCGAGGATGAGCTGATGAAGTTGGGTTATCTGGTTTCGTCCTCTTTGAAGACTTTTGGGAAGTCGTCGTTGATGGCGAAGACTGATTCGGCTTTGACTGATGTTGCGGTTCGTAAGTTTTTGACTGAGGTTATTACGGCGGTCGAGGAGGCCGGCGGCGAGTTTGATGGTTTCGTTGCTGAGGTTGTTGAGTAGTTAGTTCACTGGTTCGACGAATAGGGCTTTATGGGCGTCGCCGATTCTGGTGATGATGATGGTTGCCTTGTTGGGGCCTTTGGGGGAGAGCTCTTTTCTTAGAGCTTCAGGGGTGATGTCGGCTCCGCGTTTCTTGATTTCTAGGGTGCCGATTTCGTTTTGTTTGATGTGGGCTTTGAGTTGTTTTCGGTCGAAGGGTAGTTCTTTGATCACTTTGTAGCTCTTGAGCCAGGGGGAGTCTTGTTTTTCATTGCTGCTGAGGTAGGCGATGTTGGGGTCGATGGTGTGGGTGTTGGTTTGTTCGGCTAGCAGGTTGATTAGGTGAGATCTGATTACGGCGTTGTCGGGTTCGTGAATGTATTGGCCGAGTTCGCCGGTTGGGGCTGGTTCTTCTTTTTCGTTGGTCTTTAGTTCGTGCTTGGCGTCTTTGGTGATTAGTAGTGCTGAGCGTTTGACTTCAGGTCGCTTGGTTTCGTTGAACCAGAGAGAGAGTTCGACTAGGTCGCCTTCGACGCTGACCCACTGGGCTTCGGCTTCTTCGGGGATTTGGTTATGGGGGTGGCCGGGACCGAGTTTGATGCCGGAAGGTTTTAGTTTGGCTTGTTCGATAACCCAGTTGAAGTTGGGGGCGAAATCTTGGGGGTTGAAGAGTCGTGCTTTGGAGTTTCTTCGGGCGGGGTCGAAGAAGAGTGCTTCTTGTTTGGTGAGGTCGAGTTTGGTGACGTCCTCGTTATTGACTTCGACGTTTTCGAAAATGGCGAGGTTATAGGCGGCGATGGCGGAGGTGACTTCGTCGATTTCGTAGGCGGAGACTTTGAGGTCGAGTGATGCGAAGGCGAGGGATTCGGCGCCGATGCCGCAGCCGAGGTCGGCTATTTGGGTGATGTTGGCTTGATTGAAGCGGTTGGCATGGATGGCGGCGACTTGGAGTCGGGAGGCCTGCTCGAGGGCGTCTTCGGTGAAGAACATTCTTTGGGCGAATTCGCCGAACTTGGCTTCGGCTCTTTTGCGGAGCTTGGCTTGGGTGAGGGCGGTTGCGATCAGGGCAGGGTCGTGGCCCTGGGCTCTGAGTGTGGTGATGGTTTTGACGATGTCAAGTTTGGTGCTGTAGTCGATATGCGCGAGGAGCGACTGGCCCTCTTTGGAGAGCAGTTGGAGGAATTCTTCGCGGTTCACGCTTCAAGCCTATTTGTTAGCAACTAGCACTCGCCTTGCATGAGTGCTAATGGTGATTTAGAATTGAGGAGTCTCATTCGAGGCCCATAACTTATTTAGAAGAAGAGGTCATTGTGTCTGTAAACATCAAGCCACTAGAAGATCGCATCGTCGTTCGCCTGCTAGAAGCAGAGACCGTTACCGCTTCGGGTCTGGTAATCCCAGACACCGCAAAGGAGCGCCCACAGGAGGCTGAGGTCATTGCTGTTGGCCCAGGCCGCGTAGACGACAACGGTGTTCGCATTCCGGTTGACGTAACCGTTGGCGACAAGGTGATTTTCTCGAAGTACGGCGGCACCGAGCTGAAGTTCGAAGGTCAAGAGTTCTTGATTCTTTCGGCACGCGACGTTTTGGCTGTTGTAGTTCGATAAAGCGTTTTAGTAGGAGCGCCTCGGGTCTTTGGCTCGGGGCGTTTCTCTTTTCTTGGTTATGGTTGGGTGGTGAGCTCAACTAATACGGCTAAGGGTCTGACCTACGGGTTGTCGGCGTATTTGATTTGGGGTTCGTTTCCGATCATCATCTCGATGCTTAGTTTTGCTTCGCCGGTTGAGGTCGTTGTTTGGCGAGTGGTCTTTGGCTTTTTAGCTGCCGTCGTTTTGATCACTCTCAATCGGTCCTGGGGTTCGATTCGGTCGGTGTTGTCGTCGGGGACTTCATTGATATGGATTCTGGTTGCTGCCATTTTCATCATGATCAATTGGCAGGCTTACGTGATCGGGATCTCTTCGGGTCACGTGGTCGAGTCCTCGTTGGGTTATTTCATAAACCCGATCGTGACGATTGTTTTGGCTGTGGTGTTTTTGGGGGAGCGCTTGCGGGTTTGGCAGTGGGTGGCTGTTGGGGTGGCCTTCGTTGCGGTTTTGGTGCTGACTTTTGATTACGGGCGTCCGCCTTGGATTGCTTTGATTCTCGCTTCGTCTTTTGGTATTTACGGTTTGGCGAAGAACAAGTTGGGCGGCAAGGTTTCGGCTTTGAACTCGTTCGCTTTCGAGTCAGGGTTTTTGTTGCCAGTTGCCCTGGTTCAGTTTCTGTTCTTCATGCCGTTGGGTTCGCAGTTTGCTTCGGCGGGTTTCTGGGGTTCGTTTGGTTTGGTTTTCTTCGGGGTGATGACGGCGATTCCGCTGATCCTGTTTGGTTCGGCCGCTAAGCATCTGCCGTTGTCTTGGGTTGGGTTCATGCAGTTTCTCACCCCCGTGATCCAGTTCAGCTTGGGGCTGTTTTACTTTCACGAAGAGATGCCGTTGGCGCGCTGGTTCGGGTTTGGGCTGGTTTGGGTGGCGCTGGCGTTCTTGTCGGTTGACATGGTTAGTTCGCGCCGAAAGTTCGTCAAATAGGACGTTTACCGCGAATTGTTCGTATCGAAACAAGATTGTTACACGGCGGTTTTTCTGGGATAAATTGCGAAAAACGAAGGTAAATCTCTTTTTGGCGATTGATTGCTCTTCCTTTTTTGGATTTCGCAACGAAATACTACTTAGGTTTGCCTTTAGGGCTATTGATTTCGTTGAAATGAGCCGTAATAGGGGTTTCTTTATTGGTGTTGCTGGCTATGCTTTTGCCTAGTGAACAGGAGTACCCTCCTGAGCACGCTTCCATTCGAAACGGAGAAAAGATGAACAAGAACCTCAAGCGAGGACTCGGCCTAGTAGCAGTTGCTGCAACCGCCGGTATGCTCCTCACTGCTTGCGCGCCAGCAACATTCGACGCCGCAAGTTGCAAAGACGCCAAGCTAGCGCTTGGCACCCTACTTCCAACCACCGGTAACCTTGCGTTCCTCGGCCCACCGGAAATTGCTGGTGTTGACCTAGCTGTTAAGGAAATCAACGAGAACGGTGGAGTTGGCGGCGCTTGCGTATCGATCAAGCACACCGACTCAGGCGACACCACCACCAACACTGCTTCGCAGTCACAGGCTGCACTGAAGTCTGCTGGTGTTGACGCAATCGTTGGTGCTGCATCTTCGGGTGTAACCCTTTCGGTTATCGACAAGGTAATTGCTGACGAGATGGTGCAGGTTTCACCTGCTAACACCGCACCTGTACTAAGCACCTACGAGGACAACGGTTTCTACTTCCGTACCGCTCCTTCTGACGTGCTACAGGGCCGCGTTCTTGGAAACAAGATCCTCGCAGACGGTTACAGCACTGTTGCATTCCTAACCATCCAGGACCCATACGGTGTTGGACTACAGGAGAACGCACAGCTATCAATCGAAGCTCAGGGCGGCTCAGTCGTTGCTAACGAAGAGTTCCCAGCTAGCTCGAAGAACGTAAACGCACAGGTTGACAAGGTTCTAGCATCAGAGCCTGACGCCATTGCTGTTATCTCGTTCGACGAGGTCAAGGTAATCCTTCCTTACTTGGTCAAGACCAAGGGTTGGAACCCAGAGGCTCTGTACCTAGTTGACGGAAACACCGGAAACTTCGACAAGGACTTCACCGACTTCAACATTGCAGGCGCACAGGGAACCATTCCTGGTGTTATCGCAACTGATGACTTCAAGACCCGTCTAGCAACCGTAAACAAGGACCTAACCGACTTTGCTTACGCTGCTGAGTCGTACGACGCCACCATGCTAATCGCCCTTGCTGCATCTGTTGCAGTACAGAACGGCGAGGACGTAACCGGCGCAACCATCAAGAAGTACATGGTTGAGGTTTCGAAGGACGGCGAAAAGGTCGACTTCACCACCGGTACCGGCTACAAGACAGCTCTTGACCTAATCAAGGCTGGCAAGGACATTGACTTCGAAGGTGTATCGGGACCGATCTCATTCGACGACAATGGTGACCCAACCGAAGCCTACGTAGGAACCTACCTATACGGCGAAGACAACAAGAACACCCCTCAGGAAGCCGTTTACGGCAAGATCGACTAATTAGTCGGTACTGAGAAGAAATCCCCCCAACCTTCGGGTTGGGGGGATTTCTTTGTTTCTAAGATGAAAGCGACTTGGCTTACTTTTGTTCGGCTAGGTTGCCGAGGTAAAGCTCGACCATCTTCGGGTCGGCTAGTAGCTCGCGTCCGGTGCCGGTGTAGGCGTCTTTGCCCTGGTCGAGCACGTAGGCGCGGTCACAGATCTGCAGGCAGCGTCTGGCGTTCTGCTCGACCATGATTACGGTCACTCCGGCCTCGTTGACGCTACGAACGTGCAGGAAGGCTTCGTCCTGGCGCACAGGCGACAAACCAGCGCTTGGCTCGTCTAGCAGCAGAACCTTAGGGTCAACCATCAGAGCGCGGCCCATGGCCACCATCTGGCGCTCACCGCCCGAGAGCGAGCCGGCACGCTGGGCGCGGCGCTTGCCGAGCTCAGGGAACACCGAGGTTACGAAGTCGAAGCGTTCCTGGAAGCGCTTAGGCATCTGGAAAACGCCCATTTCGAGGTTTTCTTCGATGGTTAGGCTCGGGAACACGTTGTTGGTCTGCGGCACGAAGGCAACGCCCTTAGAAACGAGCTTGTTGGCCTTGAGCCCGGTGATGTCTTCGCCGTTCAGGGTGATTGTGCCCTCGCGAACATTGACCAAGCCGAAGATGGCTTTTAGCAGCGTGGACTTGCCGGCGCCGTTTGGGCCGATGATGCCGATTAGCTCGCCCTGCTCGACGACGATGTTGCAGTCGTTGAGGATGTTGACGCCCGGTAGGTAGCCGGCGTAGAGGCCCTTGGTCTCGACAACGATGTTTTTGCTAGCCATTACTTGCCCTTCGCAATCTTGTCGGCGCCGAGGTCGCTGTCGTGGTGGGCGCCGAGGTAGGCGTCGATCACGGCAGGGTTCTTCATGACGTCGTTCGGTGGGCCTTCGGCAACGATCTTGCCCTCGGCCATCACGATGACCCAGTCAGAGATGTTGCGGACCATGTGCATGTCGTGCTCAACGAAGAGCACGGTCATGCCCTCGGACTTGAGCCCCTTGATGTGCTCGAGGAGACTCTGGGTTAGTGCCGGGTTGACACCAGCCATCGGTTCGTCGAGCATGACCAAGCGCGGCTTGGTCATCAGGGCACGGGCCATCTCGAGCAGTTTGCGCTGGCCGCCAGAGAGACCGGCGGCAAAGTCGTCGGCCTTGGCGTCAAGCTTGAAGCGCTTCAGAAGCTCTGTGGCGGTCTCAGTGATCGAGTCCTCGTTCTTCTGCCAAAACGGCTTGATAAGGGCGCGTAGCAGGCTCTCACCCGGCTGCTTCTGGGCACCTAGGCGCATGTTCTCCATCACGGTGAGCATGTTGAGCGACTTGGTGAGCTGGAAGGTGCGAACCATTCCCATGCGGGCGACCTTGAAGGCAGGCACGCCGGCAAGCTTTTTGCCGTCGAAGCTCCACTCGCCCGAGTTTGGCTGGTCGAAGCCGGTCAGCAGGTTGAAGAAGGTGGTCTTGCCGGCTCCGTTTGGGCCGATCAGAGCCGTGATCATTCCGCGCGGAATCTCGACGTGCTCGACGTCAACGGCAACGTTTCCGCCGAACTGACGGCGAACGTTGTCGGCAACCAGAATCGGGTCAACTTTTGCGCAACCCGGCAGGGCTTCGCCTTTAGCGATTTGACTAGGCATTGAAGTACAGCTCCTTCTTGTTGCCGAACAGACCCTGAGGCCTGAAGATGACCAGAAGCATCAGCGCGATACCAACGAGCATGAAGCGAATCGTGCCAACCTGGTTCTGAGTTAGGAACGTGATGATTCCGCTCTCGACACCCGCTGACAGCAGGTCGCTGGTTAGCGAGAGCAGTGACCAGAAGATCATCGCTCCGACGATTGAACCGATGACGGTTGAAGCGCCACCGAGGAGCAGGATCGTCCAGATGAAGAAGGTCAACGTGGTGCCGTAGTTGCCCGGCTGAACCGAGGTTGGCAGCACGAAGATGATGCCGGCGACGGTGCCCATGAGGCCACCCACTACTAGCGACTGGAGCTTGTACGAGTAAACGTTTTTGCCGAGCGAGCGCACGGCGTCTTCGTCTTCACGGATTCCCTTGAGCACGCGCCCCCATGGGCTGCGAACCAGGATCGCGAGGATTACCGCGAAGATGATTACCAGGCTCCAAGCCACGATGCGAGCAAAGATGTCGTCTTCGGTGTAGTTCCACACCCAGAACTTGTAGTTTCCGTCTGGTATCGGGTTCATGGCCCAGAACTCCCCGGAGTACTCGTTCAACCCCTGAGGGCCACCGGTGAACGGTTGAGCCGAAGTGGTCGAGACGATGAAGCGGAAGACTTCGGCCGCCGCGATTGTCACGATTGCCAGATAGTCGCTTCGAAGCCGGAGCGTTGGAATACCGAGGATGAAAGCCATCACCACCGAGGCGATGATTGCTACGGCAACCGACGGCCAGAAACCTAGCCCGAAGAACTTGACCGAGATCGAGAAGCCGTAGGCACCGACAGCCATGAACACGGCCTGGCCGAAGTTCAGGAGGCCGGTGAAACCGAAGTGCAGAGCGATACCGATTGCGGCTAGCGCGTAGGCGGCGGTGATTGGCTGAAAGAGCCAGTCGATTGCGTTACCGAAAATAATGTCCATTGGGTGCCTATCCGATTCTCTGCTTCTTGCCCAACACGCCTTCTGGCTTCACCAGTAGCACCAAGATCAAGATGATCAGCGCAGCTGCGATCTTGAGGTCGGCTGGAATAACCAGAGTTGAAAGCTCCACGAGCAGGCCGATGATCATCGCGCCAACCGCGGCACCTGCAGAGGTGCCGAGGCCGCCGAGAGTTACGGCCGCGAAGATCAGTAGCAGGTTGAAGAAGCCGGTGTCCCAGGCTGCCTGCTGGTAAAGGCCGAGGAACACACCTGAGATGCCGGTGAGCACCGCAGCGATGATCCAGACGATTCGAATGATTCGCTCGACGTCGATACCGGTTGAAGCGGCCAGCGCGGCGTTGTCGCTAACCGCGCGGGTGGCCTTGCCGATTCGAGTCTTGGTGAGGAACAGCGTGTAGCCGATCAGCACGAGCACCGATAGCCCGGCGCAAATCACGTTGAGGGCGGGCATGCTGACACCGGCGATTACCCAGGTGTCACCCTGCGAGAGCACCTTGGTGTCGCCGCCGAAGATCATCTGCAAGAAGTAGCGAACCACCATCGAGAGTCCGATCGAAACGATCATCATCTGGGTGAGTCCGATGCGCTTTTTGCGAAGCGGTCGCCAGAGCGCCGCGTCTTGGGCGTAACCGAAGGCGGTGACAATCGCGACTGCGATCAGCGCCGACATCACTAGGTCGAGGCCGAGCACCTTGTTGAACATCCAGGTCGAGAGGGCGCCGATCGAAACCATCTCGCCGTGGGCGAAGTTGCTGAGGCCGGTGGTTCCGTAAATCAGCGAGAGGCCGATGGCTGCCATCGCGAGCACCAAACCGAAGTTGATGCCGTTGAACAAGGCAACCAGTATCGCGTTTTCGGGGGTCTTCGGCTGGTTTGTGCCGTCGTCGGTGCAAGTGATTCCGGTCACCTTGTAAGAGGTCGAAGCCGAGTTCACCTTGTTGAAGACGACGGTTCGCTCAGCCTTGCCCTTGAGCTCTCCACCCTTCGGCAGTGAGGTCTCGTCAAGCACAACCGTGTATTTGTCGTCAAGGTAGATCGTCTCTGGCGAAACGTTCGTCGACCAGCTTCCGGTCTTATCGGTGACTAGGTTCACGTCGGTGTCGCGACCGGTCACGTTCAACTTGATGCCGGCTACGCCAGCGCCACAGTTGTCTTTGATGGTTCCGCCGATTACGAAGATCTTTGAGATGTCGCCGCCGGGTGCTGGGGTTGCCGCCGAGGCAGCTATGGCCTGTGAGCCGCCGATTAGGAAGGCGAATAAGAGGGCGAGAAGTCCGAGCCACTTGCGGCTGGATCGCTTTGTTCGCGACATGGACTGGTTCAAACCAACCTCCAGTTGTAACCAGGCGCGGTTTGCGCCTTTGCTGTTCGAATTCTGACCTTACTAGAAATCCGACCCCTATAAAGGTGGTTTTACCGAATAGAAACAAAGGTGTTACGGCAGGTAGAATTGCGAAAACACACCATTTAGTGGCAGGGCTCATTAATGACTCAGAACGACCCTTTCGGTTTCTTAGGTCTCACCTACGACGACGTCCTGCTCATGCCGGGCGAATCAGATGTTGTGCCGAGTCAGGTCAACACCGCCACCCGCATTTCTAAGCGTGTCGAGATCAACATTCCGCTGCTTTCTTCGGCGATGGACACCGTAACCGAGGCTCGTTTGGCCATTGCCATGGCTCGTCAGGGCGGCATCGGCGTGCTACACCGCAACCTTTCGCTCGAGGCTCAGGCCGAGCAGGTTGACCTCGTCAAGCGCTCCGAAGCCGGCATGATCACCCATCCGGTCACCACCACCCCGCTGGCCACCATTCAAGAGGTAGACGAACTTTGCGGCCAGTACCGCGTTTCTGGCCTCCCGGTCATTGACGAGGACGGCAAGCTGGTTGGCATCGTGACCAACCGCGACATGCGCTTTGTGCTCGACGTTCAGCGCACCACCACCCTGGTCAAAGACATCATGACCCCGATGCCGCTAATCACCGGACAGGTTGGCATTCGCCCAGAAGAGGCAATCGCGCTATTCGCCCAGCACCGAATCGAAAAGCTACCCCTCATTGACGCCAACGAGAAGCTCCGCGGCCTGATCACCATCAAGGACTTCGACAAGAGCGAGAAGTACCCGAACGCCTCGAAAGACGCCAACGGCCGCTTGCTAGTTGCAGCCGCGGTCGGTGTTGGCCAGGACGCCTGGGAGCGCTCGATGGCGCTCGTCGAGGCTGGCGTTGACGTGCTAATCGTTGACACCGCTCACGGTCACAACTCGGCTGTGCTCGAGATGGTTGCCAAGCTTAAAGCCGAACCGTTCGCCAAGAACGTTGACATCATCGGCGGTAACGTTGCCACCCGCGAGGGCGCAGCCGCACTGGTTGAAGCCGGCGCCGACGGCGTCAAGGTTGGCGTTGGTCCGGGCTCGATTTGCACCACCCGCGTAGTCGCCGGTGTCGGTGTGCCTCAGATCACCGCCGTCTATGAGGCGTCACTCGCCTGTGGTCCAGCCGGCGTCCCAGTAATCGCCGATGGCGGCCTGCAGTACTCGGGTGACATTCCTAAGGCAATCGTCGCGGGTGCGTCTGCGGTAATGCTCGGCTCGCTACTTGCCGGCACCGACGAAGCCCCTGGCGAAATCACCTTCGTAGGCGGCAAGCAGTTCAAGACCTACCGCGGCATGGGTTCGCTCGGAGCAATGCAGTCGCGCGGCGAAGCCAAGAGCTACTCGAAAGACCGCTACTTTCAAGACGACGTGCTTCGCGAAGACAAGCTAGTGCCCGAGGGCATCGAAGGCCGGGTTCCTTACCGCGGCACAGTCTCATCGGTCACCCACCAGCTAATCGGCGGCCTTCGCGCAGCCATGGGCTACGTAGGTGCCGACTCGATCGCTGAGCTTCAGGCTCGCGGCAAGTTTGTGCGCATCACCGCTGCCGGCCTAAAAGAGAGCCACCCGCACGACATTCAGATGACCATCGAAGCACCAAACTACGGAACCCGCTAGGAGTCGCCATGAGCGAAATGGAAATCGGTCGCGGCAAGCGCGGCACCCGAGCGTGGGCCTTCGACGACATTGCAGTTGTGCCTAGCCGCAGAACCCGCGACCCACGAGACGTGAGCACCGCGTGGAACATCGACGCATACTCCTTTAACCTGCCCGTCCTAGCCGCCCCGATGGATTCGGTCGTATCACCTGAGACCGCCATCGCAATCGGCAAGCTCGGTGGCCTCGGTGTCTTAGACCTCGAAGGTCTGTGGACTCGCTACGAAGACCCAACCCAGCAGTTCAACGAGATCGCCAAGCTAAGCCCTGAGCAAGCCACCACCCGCATGCAGCAGATCTACTCGGAGCCGATCAAGCCAGAGCTGATTCGCGACCGCCTCGCTCAGATTCGCGCAGCCGGTGTAACCGTTGCTGGTGCCCTTAGCCCGCAGCGCACCGCAGAGTTTCACAAAACCGTTGTCGCCGCCGGCGTTGACCTCTTTGTAATCCGCGGCACCACCGTGAGTGCCGAGCACGTCTCAAAGACTCAGGAACCGCTAAACCTCAAAGAGTTCATCTACGAACTCGATGTTCCGGTAATCGTTGGCGGAGCAGCCACCTACACCGCAGCCCTGCACCTAATGCGCACTGGCGCTGCCGGCGTGCTTGTTGGCTTCGGTGGCGGAGCAGCTTCGACCACCCGCAAGGTTTTGGGCATCCACGCCCCGATGGCAACCGCAGTCGCCGATGTAGCAGGCGCTCGCCGTGACTACATGGACGAGTCTGGCGGCCGTTATGTGCACGTGATCGCCGATGGCGGCCTCGGCACCTCGGGCGACGTCGTCAAGGCAATCGCCTGCGGCGCTGACGCCGTAATGCTCGGCTCTGTTCTAGCCCGAGCCAAAGAAGCACCTGGCCAGGGCTGGCACTGGGGTCAAGAAGCCTTCAACGCCGAGCTCCCTCGCGGCAACCGAGTTCAGGTTGGCACCGGCGGTTCACTCGAGCAGATCTTCAACGGCCCATCGCATGACGCCGACGGCACCTCAAACCTGATCGGTGCCCTAAAGCGCTCGATGGCAACCACTGGTTACTCAGACCTCAAAGAGTTCCAGCGCGTCGACGTCGTAGTGGCCCCTTACAACTCGTAATGACCCAAAGCTTCGCGAAGGTCGCGCTCACCCCAAAGTGGCTTGGCGCACTAGCCCTAGCACTTGCCCTAGCCGCCATCTTCGCAATCCTTGGCCAATGGCAACTCAGCCGAGCGCTAACCACCACCGCCAAACCCGTCACCACAACCGCTGCAATCGCAATAGACGAGCTATCAGCCCCGGGCGCAGGCTTCAAAACCACCTTCACGAACCGAATCGTCACCGCCGAAGTAACCCAAGCGGTTGCGGTTGGGCGCGTTGCCAGCCGCAAACAGCAGGGCACCGAAGGCTACTGGAGCGTTGCCGTTGCCACCCTCAAAGACGGCAGCTACCTCGTAATCGCCTACGACTTTGGCCCCGACAAAAACGTAACGAACCAACCACCCCAATCGGGCAAAATCACCGGACGCTACCTCCCCAGCGAAGTGCCCGAGCCGGCAACCGATGGCGTCTTCAAATCACTCTCAACCGAGCAAGCGATCAACAGCGCTGACCTCGCCCCCGGCCCAACCTACCGAGGCATAGTCGCCCTAACCGAAGGCCCCGGCACCCCAATCGTCATCGAGCAAGAACAACCGCGCACCGAGATAAACATCCTCAACGCGTTCTATGCCATCGAGTGGGTTCTCTTCGCTGGCTTCGCAGTGTTTCTCTGGTGGCGCCTGGTTCAAGACGAACGCCTTGGCCTTCGCGGCGAAAGGTAAACTTAAACCATGCCCAAAGCCCTAAACAGCGCCCTCAAGTTCTTTAAAGTCACCTCCTACGTAACCGGCACCTTCTTGATGCTTCTCGTTCTCGAGATGGTTGTGCGCTACGGCTTCGGCTACGACTTCTACGCATTCGGCCCCAACGGCCTGTTCACCATCGAACTCCGCTCAGTTGACGGCGAAAACGTCGCCTTCGAAACCGGCTTCAACGTCTCAACAGCAATCCTGATCGTCCACGGCTGGCTCTACGTCGCCTACCTATTCGGCGACTTCAGACTCTGGACCCTCATGCGCTGGAGCTTCCTCAGATTCCTCATCATCGCATCCGGCGGAATCATTCCGATGCTCTCGTTCTTCACCGAGCGTTACTACACCCGCCTAGCGAAAACCCAATTGGAATCCGAAACTCCAAAGTAGTGCTAACCTTGCAGTATTGAAAAAAATACTGGGGGAAAATGAAAAAAAATAAAAAAGCACTCGCTCCATTGCTAGGTGCTTGCCTACTCGCCTCCTTGCTCCTGGCTGGCTGTACATCCACATCAAAAGACAACGAAATCAGTGCAACCGGCTTGTCCTACGAAATGCACATGACCAATGACATGCTCGCTCAACAACCAGCTAGCTGGGGTTTTGTAGGAAAAATCGTCGAAATCGACTCCGAGCAAACATACGAAACCACGATAGGCAACAATTTCGAAGTCAAGTACGTACCAGTGCTAATTGAAATTACTGAAGGCGCAAACTCGATCGGTGACCAGATTTGGTATCAGCTCAATACCAACGTTGGCGAGAAATATGACTTTTCCAAGCTTCACGCAGGGAAAACCGTAGTTGTTCAGGCCACCCAGGAACAGTTCGAGCGTGATGGCGGAAGAAAACTGGCTCCGATCAATTACATCGGTGTGGTTGAGGATGATGGCGTCATCAGTAATGTGCGAGTTGGCGACAAGTTGGATCTGACTCTTGACGACTACCGAAAAGTTCTGGGGCTCTAGACACAGGTAAAATGGGGTCATGGCATCGACCTCGTCTCATTCCCCAGTTCTAGTCGTCGACTTCGGCGCCCAATACGCCCAACTGATCGCCCGACGCGTTCGCGAGGCTGGTGTCTACAGCGAAATCGTTCACCACAACGTCACCGCTGCCGAGGTTGAGGCCAAGAAGCCGCTTGCAATCATTCTTTCTGGGGGTCCGTCCTCGGTTTACGAAGGCGGCTCGCCGCAGCTCGACCCGAAGATTCTTGAACTCGGGGTTCCGATTCTTGGCATCTGCTACGGCTTCCAGACCCTAGCCAACGCCCTTGGCGGACGGGTCGACAAGACCGGCAAGCGCGAATACGGCGCCACCGAACTAACCGTGAAGGCCGGGGGAGAGATCCTCGCTGGTCAGCCAGAGAGCCAGATCTGCTGGATGTCACACGGCGATCAGGTTGTGGAAGCACCTGCCGGTTTCGAGGTTCTTGCCTCGACCGACACCACGCCAGTGGCAGCCTTCGCGAACAGCGAGAAGAAGATTTACGGCGTGCAGTGGCACCCAGAGGTCAAGCACTCGCAGTTTGGCCAGAACGTTCTCGAAAACTTCTTGCACAACGCCGCCGGCATCGCAGCCGACTGGAACTCGGGCAACGTAATTGCCGAGCAGGTTGCCAAGATTCGCGCCCAGGTTGGCACCGACCGCGTGATCTGTGGTCTTTCAGGCGGAGTCGACTCTGCCGTTGCCGCAGCCCTCGTTCACAAGGCCGTCGGCGACCAGCTGATCTGCGTGTTCGTGAACCACGGGCTCCTGCGCGAAGGCGAGGCCGAGCAGGTTGAGCGCGACTACGTTGCCGCCACCGGCATTCGCCTAGTCGTCGTCGATGCTGAGAAGAAGTTCTTGGACGCCCTCGAAGGCGTCACCGACCCGGAGACGAAGCGCAAAATCATCGGACGCGAATTCATTCGCACCTTCGAAGAGGCTCAGACCGCGCTTATCGAGGAGTCGAAAGCCGACAACCGCCCAATCAAGTTCTTGGTTCAAGGAACCCTCTACCCAGACGTTGTTGAGTCTGGTGGCGGAGCAACCGCCGGCATCAAGAGCCACCACAACGTTGGCGGCCTGCCAGACGACCTCGACTTCGAACTCGTCGAACCACTTCGCACGCTGTTCAAAGACGAGGTCCGTGCAATCGGAGCCGAGCTCGGCCTCCCTGCCGAAATCGTTCAGCGCCAACCGTTCCCCGGCCCTGGCTTGGGCATTCGAATCGTTGGTGCAGTCAACAAAGAGCGCCTGGACCTCCTCAGAAAGGCCGACGCGATCGCTCGCCAAGAGCTAACCGCCGCCGGTCTTGATGGCGAGATTTGGCAGTGCCCTGTGGTCTTGCTGGCCGACGTCCGTTCGGTTGGTGTCCAGGGTGATGGCCGTTCTTACGGCCACCCGATCGTCTTGCGCCCGGTGTCTAGTGAAGACGCCATGACAGCCGATTGGAGTCGTTTGCCTTACGACGTCCTAGCTAAGATTTCGAACCGAATCACCAACGAGGTCGCGGGTGTTAACCGCGTGGTGCTTGATGTCACCTCGAAGCCGCCAGGCACCATCGAGTGGGAGTAACCTACTTCTTTACTAACTGCTTGTTGCCCAGTAGGTAGATGTAGGTTGCCTTAGTCGGGGCTAGCGGCTTGGTCTTCTTGCCCTTCACCAAAACATACGCGAGGTTTGTCTTCGGGTAGGTGCGGTTGAACGTTGCCTTCGCGACGATGTCGATCGGGGTGGCTGCAAGGACTGCGAGCTTGCCGGTTACGTTTAGCTGGCAAGGAACCTTGAACGTGACCATTCTTCTAACCGCTGCTTTGTTCACCGGGAATGCCTGCGAGATCGTGCAAGAAGCGCTGTCTTTCAAGACGGTCTTCGTGCAGGTCTTTACGCCCTTGACGGTTTTGTAGGTTGTGCAGGTTGGCACTAGGAAGATCTTCGCACCCTTGGCGGTGTTGAATGCCCAGGTGAATGAACCCGAGTAAACGGTGCCGACCTTTGGTGCGAACTTTCCGCCGTTGAGATCCAGGCCGAGGTCTAGCGATTCTTCCTCTTGCGTGAGAGTCATCTGAGCGCCATTACTCTTCATGGCGGTGGCTCCGTTGACCTTGACGCTAGCCGCGAGGGTCTTTGCGCCGCTTGGAAGCAGGGCGCCAGGGTACTTGAAGGTAAGTTGCGTCGCTGACTTGACGCTGGCTGGCAGGGTGATTGTCGCCGTGTTGACGCCGTTGATCTGGAAGATCGGTGACGCTGCGGTGAACTCAACCGTTGGGGTTGTCGTCTTGCTGTAACCGGCACCGGTGACGGTGATCGTCTCTGGGCTCTTGGCCGAAATCG
>Ga0208595_1000090_pt1 | contig 31464 bp, 25 predicted proteins | sample LakMenEpi28Jun11_FD_150742 | JGI IMG/M metagenome (GOLD analysis project Ga0208595, IMG submission 150742) | Freshwater microbial communities from Lake Mendota, WI - 28JUN2011 deep hole epilimnion (SPAdes) | ecosystem: Environmental > Aquatic > Freshwater > Lake > Epilimnion/Euphotic zone ...
CGAGTTGTTGTTATTGGGATTAGTTGTGACATTGCTATGAATTTTTGCGGTTAACAACTCGCCAAATAGCAGGCAGTGATGTTCCGGCAATTGCAATTTTTAGTGCTTCACCAACGCCAGCTTCCGTAGCTAGTGCGATTGCTGCTCTTGATATTTTAGTAGAGCAACCCGAATTGGTAGCAAGATTAAATCATAATGCCGATTATGTAAGACAAGGATTAATCGGAATGGGATATAATGTATTTCCTTCTCGTACCGCCATTGTATCAGCAATTATTGGCAATGACCTAAAAGGTTTTGAGTTATGGAAAGGATTGTTTGATGAAGGCGTATTTGTAAATGTTTTCGTTCCACCTGCAGCGCCTCCGGGCATGTCGATGATGCGAAACAGTTTTATGGCTTCTCACGAAAAAGAACACTTGGATATTATCCTTGAAAAATATCATAAAGTTGGTAAACAAATTGGTTTAATTGACTAAAATTAACTTTCTGATAGCATATATCAAGGAATAAAACAAATGGAAGAAAAAGATAAGAAAAATATTGTAAACATACCACATGTAGATACACTTTACAAAAAGTGGTTTTTAGAATATGCTTCTTATGTTGTTTTAGAAAGAGCCATTCCTGCTTTATATGACGGTTTAAAACCCGTTCAACGTCGTATTCTTCACGCAATGAAAGAACAAGACGATGGAAGATTTACAAAAGTAGCAAATTTAATAGGGCAAACGATGCAGTATCATCCTCATGGTGATGCGAGTATTGGAGATGCTTTAGTTAATATAGGTCAGAAAGAATTATTAATAGAGACTCAAGGAAACTGGGGGGATATTCGAACAGGAGATTCGGCTGCCGCACCAAGGTATATCGAAGCTCGATTGTCGAAGTTTGCGCTTTTTGCATGTTTTCACGACCAAAATACCGAATGGCAATTGAGCTATGATGGTAGAAAAAGAGAGCCTGTATTTTTACCCATAAAATTCCCATTGTTACTTTCAGATGGGGTAGAAGGTATTGCCGTAGGTATGAGTACCAAAATATTACCTCATAATTTTATTGAACTTTGCGAAGCTTCCATAAAATGTATTAAAAATCAACCTTTTGAATTGTATCCAGACTTCTTACAAGGAGGAATTATTGATGTTTCAAACTATAATCAAGGAAATCGAGGCGGGAAAATACGTTGTAGAGCAAAAATTGAAAAGGTAGATACCAAAAATATTAAAATTACGAGTGTTCCATACAGTGTAACTACGGAGAAATTAATAGAGAGTATTCTAGCCGAGAATTCAAAAGGGCGAATTAAAATTAAAAAAGTCAATGACAACACCGCAAGTGATGTCGAAATAAATATTGAATTGGTGCCGGGCACTTCTGTAGATCATACGATTGATACACTTTATGCTTTTACCCAATGTGAAGTTTCAATTAGTCCTTTGGGATGTTGTATTATTGATAATAAACCCATGTTTTTGGGTGTAGATGAATTGCTGCGATTAAGTACTCAAAATACTATAAGACTTCTTCAAAGTGAATTGAATATCAAAAAGAAAGATCTTGAAGACCGTTGGCATTTTTTAAGTTTGGAGAAAATATTTTTTGAAGAACAAATTTATAAAGAGCTTGAGAAAAAACATGAGACCTGGGATATTGTTTTGATGCAAATTGAGAAAGCATTTGAACCATTTTTAGGGGTTTTTAAAAGAGCTGTAACTAAAGCAGATTACGAAAAATTAACGGAAAAGCCTGTTCGTCGAATTTATAAATTAGATATTGACGATTTAAAATCTAAGATTTTAAAAATTGAAGAAGAAATCGTTCAGATTCAACATCATTTAGATCATATTGATAAATATGCAATTGATTATTTTAAAACATTAATCGATAAATTTGGCAAAGGAAGGGAACGAAGAACGGAGATAAAGCCGTTTGAGAAAATTGAAGTAAAGCAAGTCGTATTGAATAATCAAAAGCTCTATGTAAATTATAAAGATGGATTTATCGGTCATGGACTTAAAAAAGAGGAGTTTGTTTGTGATTGTACAGATATTGATGATATCATTGTAATCCGTAAAGACGGAAAAATGATTGTTTCTCGTATTACGGATAAAAAATTTGTTGGAAAAGATATTTTGTATTGTGGCGTATGGAAAAAAGATGATGAACGCACGGTTTATAATTTGATTTACCTAGATCCTAAATCGGGTAAAAATTATGTAAAAAGATTTCAGGTTTTGGCCATAACTCGAGATAAAGAATATGATATTACCAATGGTAATTCGTGTAGTATTTTATATTTATCTGCCAATCCAAATGGAGAAGCCGAAATTGTAAATGTAAAACTGTCGCCTTCATGTAAAGCGCGTGTTAAAATATTTGATTTTGATTTTAAAACCGTTTTAATCAAAGGAAGGAATAGTCAAGGAAATATTTTATCTTCATATCCCATTTTGAAAGTGCTTATGAAGAAAAAAGGAACTTCAACACTTGGAGGAACACATCTTTGGGTGCATAATGAAACGGGGCGTATTAATAAAAATCAAGAAGGTAGATATATTGGCGAATTTTTAAGTGAGGATCAGTTTTTAGTGATTTATAATAATGGAACGTATTATTTAGGAAATCTTGAAAATACGCTTAAAGTGGATACCGAGCGATTGGTTCATATCCAAAAAATGGATGAGAATATAGTTTTAAGTGCGGTGTATTTTGATGGCGCTTCACAAAATTATTATGTAAAACGTTTTCAAATTGAAGTTAAAACGGATTTGAAAGAACATAGTTTTATTTCAGAAGATGAAAAAAGTAAGTTGATTGTTGCTTCAACGGCATCAAATCCAATGATTCAATTTGAAGTTTTGAAAGGCAAAAGTAAAGAGGTGGTCGAAGAAGTCATTGATTTATCCGAATTTATTGATGTAAAAGGATGGAAATCGTTGGGAAATCGTATGACACAATTTCCTTTAAAAGAAGGTATTACTCTTCAAACAGCTCATCTTGAATTGGAATATGAAGTCCCTGTAAAACTTGAAAAAGAACAACCTACCTTGGAAGAAGTTGAGAAGCAAGTCAAAGATTTTCAAATAGATAAGTCCGATTTAGCTCAAGGTGGCATTCAGTCAACATTGTTTTAATTTTCTTAATTTTTTATCATTTTGTTTTTTTAACTAAAAATTGCATAAAAGCCACGTAAATAAAAGGCTTGAGCTAATTATTTATTCTATTTTTGCTTTTTAACAAAATTAAAATAAATAACAAATGAAAAAACAAATTTTATTCCTTACTTTTTTTGCGGTTATAATAAGCAGTTTTGCTCAGTCATATTATGCAATGCCTCGAACAATTAAAACCGAAGGTAGAGAAACGCTAAGTCTAAAACCAGATATAATATCTATCGAATTTAATGTTTATAATGAAACCTCAAAAACAAAACTTAAATTACCTTTGGAAAAGTCTGAGCAACAAATCCGCGCATTTTTAAAATCAAAAAGCATTGATGATAAAAAATTTATAGCCAATAATGACCCTGCTCTTTGCACGTATGGTTATATGACTTGTACAATATCAAATATATCACCAATTGAGTTTGATAAAATTAATTCTTATTTTAAAAAGAATCCATATATTGAAAATTATTTTATCAATAAAACGATTCTTAAAAAGGAAACGATAGCTAAAAATGCTGATTTATTAGCAACCAAAAGTGTAGAAAATGCTAAGAAAAGAGCCAATGAAATCGCTAAAACTTTAGGTGAAAAAATCACAGTAATTCAATCGATTACGCTTCAAAATACATTTATAGATGCGAGTCAAGATGTAGAAGAAACACCTTATAATACCGATGAAATAAAGCCAATTTCTATTTATTCGGATATTATTGTTGAATATGCTATAGAAACCAAAGACAGTTCGTTAAACCGAGTACCATTTTTACCTCGATTAATTCATTTAAATACAACCTCTTACGAATCAATCAAAAAAGAAAAAGCTTTAGTTACTTTTCGTTTAGGAATTACCGATTTTGATGAAAATGCCGATGAAGTTTTTAAAAAATTAAAAAATCAAATGAGTACAACGATTCAAAAGTATGGAGTGAATCCTCAAACCGCCATAGTTAAAAATACAGATGATCAAGAAGTGTATTTTGCAGATTATTCTTTTGAATTAAATGGGGCGGATAAACTGGATAAACTATATGTTGACTTATCATTTAATAAAAATGTTAGTGATATTACCTATTCAGATCTTCAAAATAGTATTGATTCTACAGTTTTAGATAAGTTAAATGAACAACTGACGGTAAAGAATGTTAAAGATGCAAGAGCATTAGCCGAAAAACTGGGACGTTTGTTTGATGTAAAAGTGCTTAGAAACTATGATTTTGTAGATGGAAATATGTCTGAAGCATACAGTAATAAATCAACTTACGATGGTAATTTAAAAGGATTAGAAAGTGCTCCTATACACAAAAATTATCAAAAAACATCTTATATGAGCTTTCAAATTCAGTAAAATATGCAATTAATGCTTTATTATATATATTAATTAGCATGAAATAGTCATTATTATTTTAGTATCTTTGCGTATCTAATTTAAAAACGATATGTGTGCTAAAATAGCAGTAATTGGAGGTGGTTTTGCAGGACTTTCTGCGGCTTCGTATCTTCAAAAAATGGGTCATCAAGTTACTATTTTTGAAAAAAATGAACAAATCGGGGGACGCGCACGGAAGTTTGAGGAGCAGGGTTTTGTATTTGATATGGGACCTAGCTGGTATTGGATGCCTGACGTTTTTGAAAATTATTTTAAAGATTTTGGATATAAAGTATCTGACTTTTTCGAGCTCGTTCAATTAGATCCCGGTTTTGATGTTGTTTTTAGTAAACATGATACTTTTTCGGTAGATGCTGATTTTGAAAAAATTAAAGATAAATTTGAGCAATTAGAGAAAGGGAGCGGTGCCAAACTTGAAAAATTTATTAACGAGGCCGATCGTAAATATCAAGTAAGCATGAACGATATTGTGTTTAAGCCTTCGTATTCTTTATTTGAATACATGAATTGGAAAATAATAAAAAATGTGCTCGCTGTTGATTTTTTTATTCCACTTCGAAGTAGTTTAAAAAAATATTTTACGCATGCGAATATTTTAAAAATTATGGAATTTCCGGTGCTTTTCTTAGGCGCAATGGCAGATAAAATTCCGGCACTTTATAGCATTATGAATTATGCCGCATTAAAGCAAGGGACATTTTATCCACTTGGTGGTATGCATAAAATTGTAGAAGCTATGGAAAAAATAGCTGTAAAACTTGGCGTTGAAATTCAGCTTCACGCTGAAGTTCAAAAAATTATAGTAGAAGGAGGTAAAGCAAAAGGAATTGTAGTGAATCAAAATACTATTGCGTTTGATGGTGTTGTTGCAGCGGCAGATTATGAATTTGTAGAACGTAAACTTCTTGAACGTTCATATCAAAATTATAATTCAGAATATTGGGATAAAAAGGTGTTTGCGCCTAGTAGTTTATTATTTTACATTGGAGTTTCCAAAAAAATCAATAAGCTAAATCATCATACTTTATTCTTTGATACTGATTTTGAATTGCATTCAAAAGAAATTTATCACAATCCTAAATGGCCTTCAGAACCTTTATTTTATGCTTGTACGCCTTCGGTTACGGATGTGAGTGTAGCTCCCGAAAATTGTGAAAATTTATTTTTGTTAATCCCAATTGCAACGGGGTTAGAAGATAATGAAGCACTTAGAGAAATGTATTTTGATAAAGTGATGGCTCGTCTTGAGGATTATTGTGAAATGGATATTCGAAGTCATATTATTTACAAACGCTCCTATTGTAAAAATGATTTTATTTTAGACTATAATTCATTTAAAGGAAATGCCTATGGTTTAGCCAATACGTTATTGCAAACAGGTCCTTTAAAGCCAACTTTAAAAAATAAAAAGGTATCGAATTTATATTATTGCGGACAATTAACAGTTCCTGGTCCGGGTGTTCCTCCTTCTTTAATTTCAGGAAAAATTGTGGCAGCCGAGATTTCTAAAAATCTACCATTATAGTTTTTGTATCATTTTGTAGTTTTTAATTTATTTTTGCATAAATTTCTTTTATGACCAAACATGTTTATCTTGATAGTGCTGCGACAACTTTAGTATCCAAAGAAGTGGTTGAAGCAATGACCCAAAGCTTATCAGAAGTATATGGAAATCCAAGTTCTACACATCATTTTGGCCGTATTGCAAAAGGACAATTAGAAGAGTCAAGAAGAAATGTAGCTGCGGCTATTGGAGCAAAGCCCAATCAAATTTGTTTTACTTCTTGCGGAACAGAAAGTAACAATATGGTTTTACGCAAATCGGTTGAACAATTGGGCGTGGAACGAATTTTAACAACAGCTATAGAGCATCCTTCGGTTTATCAAACATTAAAAGAACTTTCTCAAAAAATAGAAGTAGTTTATCTTCCTATATGTCCTAAAGGAAGTGTTTTAGTCGATCAATTAGAGCAAATTTTAAAATCCTCACCGAAAAAGGCATTAATAAGTGTCATGCATGCCAATAATGAAATTGGAACGTTAAATGATATTGAAGTTATTTGTAATATTGCACATAAAAATGGAGCTATTGTCCATAGTGACATGGTACAAACGGTTGGACATTTAGTAATTGATGTAGCTACTTTAGGTATCGATTTTATTGTGGCTTCTGCGCATAAATTTCATGGACCAAAAGGGATTGGGTTTCTTTATTCAAAACAAACGAATGCGGTAGGGGCTTTTATTTCAGGAGGTTCTCAAGAACGTGGAATGCGAAGTGGAACCGAAGGTTTGGCTTCAATAGTTGGTTTGTCGGTTGCTATTCAAAATGCGACATCGCATATTCAAGAAGATTTAAAATATGTAGATACATTGCGTCATTTTATGGCTGAAAAATTATTAGAGAAAATCCCAAATATTGATATAATAACACCTTTAGACAAAAGCCTTTACACCGTTTTATCTGTAGGGTTTCCGAGCTCCATGAGTCATGATATGTTGCCTTTTCAGTTAGATATGAAAGGAGTCGCTTGCAGTAGTGGAAGTGCTTGCAGTAGTGGAGCAAACAAAGGTTCACATGTTTTGGAAGCGATTAATTATCCTAAAGATCGAAAAGTGATTCGATTTAGTTTTTCAAAATACAATACCAAAGATGAAATTGAATATGCAGTCAATCAAATAGAAAGTTTGTATATGGAAATGCATCAAAAAATGTCACAATAATTTATCGATAAATCACTTTCTGTGGTCTTGAAATATCCAATCCTTGAAAACGGAATGGAATTACTGAAGAGATCACAATTCCTTTTTGAATAAATTGTCCTGTTGTAGAAGGATAAAATCCATATTGTATTTGAATCAAATCAAAGACCATGTTCTCATTTCTAAATGCAAATCCAAAGCTTGCTCCACTATATACAGGGCCTTCATAAATTGATTTGTTATTTTGACGCATTCGAGCAATTTCAAATAAAGAAAAGAAATAGGTTCTGAATCCAATTAAAGAAAAAGGAAAGTAAATATTGTTTTGAAGGCTCATTGCAAAACGATCTTGCCCTCGAATAGCACCATTACTAAGTCCTCGAATTCCATCAAATTCATTAAAGTTAATAAAATTATAATCGTCTTGATTAATTCCTAAAGTATATCTTGAATTTAAGTAATTCCGAATTCTAAGTTTACCCAAACTAATAACCGAACTCGTTAATTGGATGTTCAGGTCAAGAACGCCACGAGTTGCTTGATTCTCAAATTCATTAATGCCTAATTTTGCACCTAAATTTAAGTAATTATTATTTTTATTATAGAATTGTCCTAATATTTGAAATCCATAATAAGTAGTTTTCCCAAATTCCGTATTACTTAAGCCATAAATTAGATTTGTAGAAAAACCGGTAGGGACATCTTCGGTTCTTCCGAATCCATTTAATAAACGATCTTGTACATATTTAATGCGCGCATAACCAATACTACTTAAGAATCCCGTTTGATTCCAAAAATCTGGAAGATTCCTAACATCTTGATTTCTTTTCGTATAGATATCTTGATTGAAGTTAATTCCTAAAACTAATGCATTTTGTGTAAATTTCTTAATGGTTTTAAAAGGAATTGCATGACTAATCCATACTTCATTTTTCACTTTGTTTATGTTAAAACTAGAGCCTAACGTGAAATTATAAAAATCTTGATTTTTAAATGATGAAAAAACGCCTCCTGCCCATCGAAATTCGGGTCTTGCAAATTCGCGTGATAGTGAAAGCTGAACCGATTGATCATCTCTAAAGTTATAATAATGGGCATTTAAGTCAATAAAGCTTTTTTTGAAAATATTTGGAATTGTATAATAATAGCCACTACCAAATTTTTGTTTTGTATCATTTTGATTAATAATAAATTTCGTTCTTAGCTGATGGCCCGTTCCAAAAATATTAAAGTTGCTAACTCCAAAATTAAAATTACTAAATGAATTAAATCCAAATTCAAAATCATAAGGTAAAACATCCTGAATATACAAATATAAGTCAATATTACCATTTTGATTTAATATTGGAACAAAACGTACATCATGAAAAATATTTGAATTACGAATAAGACGGGCATTTTCTAATGCTCTATAACTTGAGAAATAATCTCCTGATTTGAAAAATAAAAATCGATTTTGAATTAATTTTTGAGAAGTTGTTACATGCAGTTTTTCAGATAGAAATTTCTCTAAGCCACTGGCTTTTTGTGAGGTGTCATAAATGTTTTCTCCAAAAACCTTAAATTGCTTGATAATAATCGTGTCAATTTTTAAATCTTCAAAAGGAAGCAAATGTTGTCTTTTCTTTTCAAATTCAACTTCTTCGTTATAATTACTCCTTCTATAGATATTTCGAAATAAAAGATTGTGAATTTCACTCGATACTACATTACCACTATAGGCATTTTTAGTTTTTTCGCTTCGAATGCTATCTTTGATTCGCATCTTTTCATCGATTTCATCTTTTTGAGCTTCAATATTATTATAAAAAAAGAAGATGAAAAAAATAGAGATAAAAAATCTACTCATGTATAGAAAATTATTTGAGGTTATTCGAATTCATATGCATCGCTTGCATTTGTTTAAGTGTTCGTTCCATTCCATCCGGTGATCCATCCAAGAATATCACATTCCCTTTTCCTTGTTCTGCAAAATTTTTCATGGCTTCTGTCCAGATACTGAATAAAACAAAAGATGCATCTAAATTTTGATCTTGCATTTCTTTGGCCGCATTGGCCATTCCCTTTGCAACTTCCTCTCTAAACAACGCTACACCTTGTCCTCTTAGTTGGGCTGCTTCTTTTTCGGCATTAGCTGCAATGATAATGGCGCTACCTTCAGCTTCTGCGGCTTTAGTTTTTGTGATATACAACGCTTGTCCTTCATTTTCAGCAGCCGCTTTTAAATTATTACTCGCTACAACCTGTGCCATAGAGCGCATAATTGCTTCATCAAATTGGATGTCATTTATTTGTAAATCCAATAAATGGAAACCCCATTCTGCCAATGTACTATCTAAGTGACCTTTTACTTCATCTACAATTTCTTTTCTTAATCCTAAAACTTCACTTTGTCTTTTTGTAGCAACAAATGATCGTATTGATCCTTCAATACTTCTTACTAAAGTTTGCATAAAACTTCTTTCGTCTACAAATTTAAAAGCAACCTTTTGAATGGTTTCATCCGTTCCATCGATTACAGAATACAACAACATAGATTTAAAGTTTACATTAGCTTGGTCTTGGGTTATTGCAACAAACTCTAGTTCGGCAGAACGGTTTTGAATGGATATTCGTTTAAAAATCGTTTCTAAAACAGGTATTTTTAAATTCAAGCCTGGATGTGCCACCCTTCGGTATCTACCAAACATAGTAATAACAGCTACGGTTCCTTGTTGAACGGTAAATAATCCTGATGCAATAATGATAAAAACAATTGCAAAAATAACATAAAAAAATACGGACATAAAAATAGGGTTTAATTAATCAATTTACAAATATATACTAATTGTAAATTATTTTAATGTTAATTTATAGATTCATTTAAAATGTAACATTTATTAAGGATTTAATGATTAAAATCTAAATTATTATGAAATCCATCTCTTATTTTGAAGTTTCCATATAAAGCAAAAATAAAACATAATATACCAACCAAATATGCACCGTAAACCTCATTGTTTAATATATTGCTAAAATATTGAAAAATAATTGAAATCGGCACGACACTCCCTCTTACGATGTTTGGAATCATCGTACTTGCTGTAGCTCTAAAATTGGTGCCAAATTGTTCGGCACTATTAATAACAAATAATGCCCAATATCCGGTTCCGCAACCTAACAAAAAGTTCATAAAGTAATAAAAACTTGGATTTTGATTTTTTGAAAATAAATATACGTTCACAAAAAGAAATGATAGGAATAGATATAAATAAACAACCTTTTTTCTGCTTTTTAGTATTTGGCTTAACAATCCACTTATAAGATCGCCCACTGAAAGTCCAACATAGGTCCACATAATACAATTGGCTACTGAAATTTCAATCTGACTATTAGCTAAAGCAAAACGATTGGCTAAAGCCGACAAAGTGCCAACCATATACCATATTGGAATTCCAATAAGTGTACAATAAATAAACTTTTTTAAAACTTTTCTATCATTTAGTAGCATCCATAAGTCTCCTTTTTTTATTTCTTTATTCTTATTTTCTTTAAATAAATGACTTTCTAGATTTGAAGTTCTTAAAATTAAAAGAAGAAAACCCATCGCTCCACCAATAAGGTAAGCGATTTGCCAATTTTGAAAATTCCAATCAAATACTCCGTTTATATAATAGCCTTTATTGCCTACCAAAGCTGCAACAACAGCTCCTAAAGCTCCAAAAGTTACAATAATCATAGTTCCTAAGCCACGTTTTTTTTGATCTAAAGTTTCACTAACTAAAGTGATTCCAGCTCCTAATTCTCCAGCTAAACCAATGCCCGCAATAAATCGGAGTATTTTGTATTGAACTAAATTTTCAACAAACGCATTTAAAAAATTGGCTGTAGAATAGATTAAAATAGAGCCAAATAAAACAACAACTCTACCTTTTTTGTCTCCCAAGGTCCCCCATAAAATACCACCAATGAGCATTCCGATCATTTGATAGTTAAAAAGACTAATTTCATGAAGTTTAGTTTCAGCTAAAGAAAATCCAAGGGCATCTAAACTTTCTTTTTTAACAATATTGAATAGAACCAAATCATATATATCTACAAAATATCCTAAAGAAGCAACTATAATTATTATCCAAGCTTTTCGATTCATTTTTTTTTCTGTAAAATTAAATTTATAAATAAAAAGTCGTGTAAAAAAAATAAAATTTAGTATTAAAAATGTATAAAAAATGCCAAATAATATACTGAAAACCAATTTATTGTATATGATATTTAAGATTATTTAAAAAAAATACTTGCGAAAAAAAATAGAATATATATCTTTGCAAACCTTTTTAAAAAATAAAGGGAGTATAGTAAAGCGGTATTGTACGATAATTTTATTTAAGTTCTTTGATTTAATAGTTGTAAATAAACAACCAAAATTTATATTGCCGAAGTAGCTCAGTTGGTAGAGCAGCTGATTTGTAATCAGCAGGTCGGGGGTTCAAGTCCCTTCTTCGGCTCTAAGTTGGGCAGTTACCAGAGTGGCCAAATGGGGCAGACTGTAAATCTGCTGCGAAAGCTTCGGTGGTTCGAATCCATCACTGCCCACATTATTTACAATTTTAAATCATTAAGAACAAAAATTAAAAATAATTGCGGAAGTAGCTCAGTTGGTAGAGCATCAGCCTTCCAAGCTGAGGGTCGCGAGTTCGAGTCTCGTCTTCCGCTCCATTTATTTTTAATAAAAAATATTTTAGACTGGTAATTCTGAAATTATGCACTTCGCATAATTTTTTTGTTTTTACTAGCCGACGTAGCTCAGGGGTAGAGCGTTTCCTTGGTAAGGAAGAGGTCGAGGGTTCAAATCCCTTCGTTGGCTCATAAATATTAGAGTAAGAATTATATAAATTTTATATATAATTAAATTAATTTTAAACCAAATTTAAAATCAAATAAAATGGCAAAAGAACAATTTATTAGAACCAAACCACACGTAAACATTGGTACTATTGGTCACGTTGACCACGGAAAAACAACTTTGACTGCTGCTATCACTTCAGTTTTAGCAGGCAAAGGATTAGCACAAAAGAAAGATTATGATTCAATTGATGCGGCTCCTGAAGAAAAAGAAAGAGGTATTACTATTAATACGGCTCACGTAGAGTATGAAACAGAGACTAGACACTATGCACACGTTGACTGTCCAGGTCACGCGGATTACATCAAAAACATGATTACAGGTGCTGCTCAAATGGACGGTGCTATCTTAGTAATTGCTGCTACAGATGGTCCAATGTCTCAAACGAGAGAGCATATCTTATTAGCTCGTCAGGTAGGTGTTCCTAAAATCGTAGTTTTCATGAACAAAGTTGATTTAGTTGACGATCCTGAAATGTTAGAGCTTGTAGAAATGGAAGTAAGAGAGTTATTATCAAGTTATAAATATGATGGTGACAACACTCCAGTTATCAAAGGTTCGGCTTTAAAAGCTCTTAACGGCGAAGCAGATGGTGTTAAAGCTATCGAAGAATTAATGAGCACAGTTGATGAGTATGTTCCAATTCCTCCAAGACCAACAGATCTTCCTTTCTTATTACCAGTAGAGGATGTATTCTCTATTACAGGTAGAGGAACAGTTGCTACAGGTAGAATTGAAAGAGGTATCGTTAAAACTGGTGAGGCTGTTGAAATCGTAGGTTTAATGAAAGAAGGTGAAAAACCTTTAACTTCTACAGTTACTGGTGTTGAGATGTTTAGAAAAATTCTTGACATTGGTGAAGCTGGTGAAAACGTTGGTTTACTTTTAAGAGGTATCAACAAAGAAGATATCAAAAGAGGTCAAGTAATTTGCCACCCTGGTACAATTACTCCACACACTGAATTCAAATGTGAGGTGTATATCTTATCTAAAGATGAAGGTGGTCGTCACACACCATTCTTTAACAAATATCGTCCTCAGTTCTATTTAAGAACTACAGACGTTACAGGTGAAATTACTTTACCAGAAGGTAAAGAAATGGTAATGCCAGGTGACAACTTGACATTAACAGTTCAATTGATTTATCCTGTTGCTTTAGAGAAAGGTTTACGTTTCGCTATCCGTGAAGGTGGTAGAACAGTAGGTGCTGGTCAGGTAACTGATATTATTAAGTAATTTATTATTCTTGGGTACTTAGTACCCAAGAATTTATACGGGTGTAGCTCAGTTGGTAGAGCGAAGGTCTCCAAAACCTTAGGCCGTGGGTTCGAGCCCTACCGCCCGTGCATTTTAATTTTCTCAATTTAAAAATAATGAATAGTATTGTTACTTATTTTAAAGAGTCTTATATAGAACTTAAAGAGCGTGTTACATGGCCTACAATGCCAGAGTTACAAAAACTAACTACTATTGTATTGGTTTCACTAGCTATTATAACAATTGTTATTCTAATTATGGATCAATTGAGCAAGTTAGCAATTATTGATATGTTTTACGGTAATATATAATGATGATGTCAATAGAAAAGAAGTTATATGTTCTCAAAGTAGTTAGTGGACATGAAAATAAAATTAAGAATTATATTGAACTAGAAACAATGCGTTCTAATTGGCAAGATATTATTCTTAATGTATTTGTTCCTACGGAGAAAGTCTATAAAATCAGAAATGGCAAAAAAGTGATCACCGAAAAAACTTTATATCCTGGCTACATGTATATTGAGGTTAGCGAAAAAATGATTACGAGCGAGGTATTAGCTACTATTAGAAATATAAGTGGTGTAATGAATTTCTTAGGAGGAAATCAACCTCAAGCGCTAAGAGATGCTGAAGTTCAGAAATTGTTTGGTAGAATGGATGAAATGCTTGATCGAGGAGAGAGTATGCTTGAACCTTTTATTATAAATGAATCTGTTAAAGTTATTGAAGGTCCTTTTGATGGTTTTGTTGGTACTATAGAAGAAATTAATGAAGATAAGAAAAAATTAAAAGTTGTAGTTAAGATCTTTGGTAGAAAGCAACCGGTTGAGGTTAATTTTACACAAGTAGAAAAAATTAATTAATAAGAAAAATTTAAAAACGTATATAATATCATGGCAAAAGAAATAGAAACCTATGTAAAACTCCAAGTAAAAGGAGGACAAGCCAATCCAGCTCCACCAATCGGTCCTGCTTTAGGTTCGAAAGGTGTTAATATTATGGATTTTTGCAAACAATTTAATGCAAGAACTCAAGACCAACCAGGTAAAATTTTACCTGTTTTATTAACGGTTTATAAAGACAAATCTTTTGATTTTGTAATTAAAACACCTCCAACTCCAATATTATTATTAGAGACGCTTAAAGCAAAAACGGGTTCAAAACAAAGTAATAGAGATAAAATTGGTTCTGTTACATGGGATCAAGTAAAGGCTATTGCTGAAATCAAAATGCCGGATTTAAATTGTTTTACAATTGAATCTGCTATGAAAATGGTAGCGGGTACTGCTCGTAGTTTAGGAATCACTGTTTCAGGTACTGCACCTTGGCAAGATTAATTTATATTATTTAATATTAAAATATATTATTGTGGCTAGAATTTCAAAAAAGAGAAAAGAAGTAAATAAATTAGTTGATAAAACTAAATTATATACAATGGATGAAGCTTCTGATTTAATCAAAAAGATAAATACTACTAAGTTTGATGCTTCTGTAGATTTACATGTTAGATTAGGAGTAGATCCAAGAAAAGCGGATCAAGCTTTAAGAGGTACCGTTACGCTTCCAAACGGTTCGGGTAAAACTAAAAAAGTTTTAGTATTTTGTAAACCAGAAAAAGAAGCTGATGCAAAAGCTGCAGGTGCTGATTTTGTAGGTTTAGAAGAGTACATTACTAAAATTGAACAAGGATGGACAGATATTGATGTTATTGTAGCAACACCAGATGTTATGGCTACTATAGCAAAGTTAGGTCGTGTTTTAGGTCCTAGAAATTTAATGCCTAATCCAAAATCTGGAACTGTTACACCAGATGTGGCTAAAGCTGTTGAAGAAGTTAAGAAAGGTAAGATTTCTTTCAGAGTAGATAAGTTTGGTATAGTTCATTCATCAATAGGTAGAATATCTTTTACTAAAGAACAAATCAAACAAAATGCTGAAGAATTTATTGCAACTCTTCAAAAAATGAAACCGAGTACTGCAAAGGGAGTTTATATGAAATCAATTTCAATAGCAACTACTATGAGTCCAGGTATTTCAATTGACACTAAATCAATAAGTTAAGATTATGAATAAGCAACAAAAAGGTGAGATTATAGAATCTCTAAAAGATCAATTTAATGAAGCTCAGTTCTTTTATTTTATTGATGAAAGTACACTTAGTGCTTCAAAAACTAGTAACTTAAGAAGAGCTGCTTTTAATGAAAATATTCATTATAATGTTGTAAAGAATACATTAATTAAAAAAGCTTTACAAGCATCTAACAAAAATAATGATGAACTAATATCAGTTTTATCAGGTCCAACTGCGGTCTTTTTCTCTACAAATGCAAATAATATTGCTAAGTTAATTAAAGAGTTTAGATCTGATGCAGAAAAGCCTTCATTAAAAGCTGCGTATATAGATTCTGATATATTTATTGGAGACAATGAATTAAAAACTTTAATTGCACTTAAATCTAAAGAAGAATTAGTCGGTGAGGTTATTGGTTTACTTCAATCTCCAATTAAAAATGTTCTTGGTGCGCTTCAATCAAGTTCTGGACAAAAAATAGCTGGTTTATTAAAAACTATCGAAGAAAAAAATAATTAAAATTAATTCACAACAATTATAAATTTAAAATTAAAAAAATCATGGCAGATGTAAAACAATTAGCAGAAAGTTTAGTTAACTTAACTGTAAAAGAAGTACAAGAGCTTGCTCAAATCTTAAAAGACGAACATGGTATTGAACCAGCTGCTGCTGGTGCTGTAATGGTAGCAGGTCCTGCTGCTGCTGGTGCTGCTGCAGAAGAAAAAACTGCATTTGATGTAGTTTTGACTAGCCCAGGTGGTGCTAAGTTAAATGTAGTTAAAGCCGTTAAAGACATAACTAATTTAGGTCTTAAAGAAGCTAAAGATTTAGTTGATGCTGCTCCAAAAGCTATTTTAGAAGGAGTTTCTAAAGATGAGGCTGAAAAAGCAAAAGCTGCTTTAGAAGAAGCTGGTGCTTCAGTAGAAATTAAGTAATTTTTACTTAAAAAAATAAATATATAAACTCGGCTTGCTCTTCTAATAGAGCAGGCCTATGTTTGTATATATTATAATAGTTTTATGAACTATTTTTTGATTTATCTTTATATTTTATTGATAAATTTTATTTATTAATTTTTTTAAATTAAAAATATGCATCAAACTGCAATAAATGAAAGAGTAAATTTTGGTAAAAATAAAATTAATTCTCATTTCCCAAATTTACTAGATATACAGAGAGAAAGTTTTGTAGAGTTTTTTCAAGTTGATACTTCTCCAGAAAATAGAGAAAATGAAGGTTTATATGAAGTATTCCTAGAAAATTTTCCAATTTCTGATGCTAGAAATATATTTTTACTCGAGTTTTTAGAGTATTTTATCGATCCTCCTCGTTATTCTTTAGAAGAATGTATCGACAGAGGATTAACATTTTCAGTTCCTTTGAAAGCGAAATTAAGACTTTCGTGTAGTGATGAAGAACATGTTGATTTTAAAACAATAGTTCAAGAAGTGTTCTTAGGAAATATTCCTTACATGACACCAAAAGGTACTTTTATAATAAATGGTGCGGAACGTGTTATTGTAACTCAGTTACATCGTTCACCATCTGTGTTCTTTGGTCAAAGTTTACATCCTAACGGAACTCCAATTTATTCTGCAAGAGTAATACCTTTCAAAGGTGCTTGGATGGAATTTGCAACAGACATTAATAATGTTATGTATGCTTACATTGATAGAAAGAAAAAGTTTCCAGTAACCATGCTTCTTAGAGCAATTGGTTTTGACACGGATCGTGATATTTTAAATTTATTTGATATTGCTGATGAGGTTAAGATTAGCAAAACTACTATCAAGAATTATATTGGAAGAAGATTAGCCGCGAGATTGTTAAAAACATGGGTTGAGGATTTTGTAGATGAAGATACTGGTGAAGTGGTTTCTATTGAACGAAATGAAGTTATTTTTGAAAGAGATACAATAATATCTGAAGATACTATCGAATTTATTTTAGCTTCCGGCGTAGATATGCTAACGTTACAAAAAGAAGATTCTGCTTTAGATTATTCAATTATCTATAACACACTTCAAAAAGATACATCTAACAGTGAAAGAGAGGCATTAAATACAATTTATCGTCAATTAAGAGGTGTTGAAGCTCCTGATGATGAAACAGCAAGAGATGTTATTGATAAATTATTCTTTTCAGATCGTAGATATGATTTAGGAGAAGTTGGTCGTTTTAAAATTAATCAAAAGTTAAATTTAGAAGTATCTTCTGATGTTCGAATTTTAACGAAGAAAGATATTGTAGCAATTGTAGATTATATCGTTCAATTAGTTAATGGTAAAGCCGAAGTTGATGATATTGATCATTTAAGTAATAGACGTGTTCGTACTGTTGGAGAACAATTACATTCTCAATTTAGTTTAGGACTATCAAGAATGGCTCGTACTATTCGTGAAAGAATGAACGTTAGAGATAATGAAGTATTTACTCCTATCGACTTAATTAATTCTAGATCTTTCAGTTCTGTTATCAATTCATTCTTTGGAACGTCTCAGTTGTCTCAGTTTTTAGATCAAACGAATCCTTTGGCTGAAATAACGAATAAAAGAAGAGTTTCAGCTTTAGGTCCAGGCGGTTTATCAAGAGAGCGTGCTGGTTTTGAGGTTCGTGACGTTCACTATTCTCATTATGGTCGTTTGTGTACTATCGAAACTCCTGAAGGTCCAAATATTGGATTAATTTCTACGCTTTGTGTTCATGCAAAAGTAAATGATAGAGGATTTTTAGAAACACCTTATCGTAAAGTTATAGATGGAAAAATTGATTTAAATGGTGAGCAGATTTATCTTTCTGCAGATGAAGAAGATGAGATGCGAATTGCACAATCAAAAACTGATTTTGATAAAGAAGGAACACTAACTAATGATGGAATTATTGCTCGTTTTCAAGGTGATTTCCCATTATTAGAAAGTACAGAAATTGATTATATAGATGTTGCTCCAAATCAAATTGTAGGGGTTTCAGCTTCTTTAATTCCATTCTTAGAGCATGATGACGCCAACCGTGCCTTGATGGGTTCAAACATGCAGCGTCAAGCAGTTCCATTAATTAAGCCTGAAGCGCCTATAGTAGGTACAGGTTTTGAAAGAATTGTTGCACAAGATTCGAACAATTTGATAAATGCTGAGGGTGATGGAGAAATTGTTTATGTTGATGCTGAAAAGATTAAAGTAAAATACGATCGTACTGATGTTCAAAAATTAGTATCTTTTCAGGATGAAATTACGACCTATAATTTACCTAAATTCCAGAGAACCAATCAAGGAACCTGTGTCAATTTGAAACCAATTGTTAAAAAAGGCGACAGAGTATCAAAAGGTCAAGTTTTATGTGAAGGTTTCTCAACGAATCAAGGTGAATTAGCTTTAGGTGTTAATCTTAAAGTAGCATTTATGCCTTGGAAAGGATATAACTTTGAGGATGCGATTGTAATTTCTGAACGTGTTGTAAAAGAAGACGTATTTACATCTATTCATATTGAAGAGTATGATATAGAAGTTAGAGATACTAAGTTAGGTCCTGAAGAATTGTCTTCGGATATTCCTAATATTTCAGAAGATGCTACAAAAGATTTGAATGCAGATGGTATTATCCGATTAGGTGCAAGAATCAAAGAAGGCGATATTTTAGTAGGTAAAGTTACTCCAAAAGGGGAAACGGATCCAACACCAGAAGAAAAGCTTTTAAGAGCAATTTTTGGTGATAAAGCTGGAGATGTAAAAGATGCATCTTTAAAAGCACCTCCAAGTACTGAAGGAATTGTAATAAATACTAAAATATTTACTAGAGCTAATAAAGAGAACAAGAAAAAAGGTCTTGAGAAAATCGCTTTAGATAAGTTGGAAGCTTCTTATGAAGAGCAAACTAGTAAATTAAAATTAGTTCTTTTTGAAAAATTAGAAAAAGTACTAGCTGATAAGACTTCGGGTTCTATTAAAAATTTCTTTAAAGAAGAAATTGTCCCTAAAGGTTCTAAATTTACTAGAAAACTATTAAGTACAATAGATTATAAAGAAATTGACGCTACAAAATGGACAGATGATAAAAATACAAATGATCTTGTACGTCAGGTGATTCATAATTTTAATTTAAAATTTAATGAAGTAACTGGATATTATAAACGTGAAAAATACAATTTAACAATTGGTGATGAATTACCAAATGGTGTATTGCAATTAGCAAAAGTTCAGTTGGCTGTTAAGAGAAAATTAAAAGTAGGAGATAAATTAGCAGGTCGACATGGTAATAAAGGGATTGTAGCTAAAATCGTTCGTGAAGAAGATATGCCATTCTTAGAAAATGGAGAACCTTTAGATATCGTTTTAAATCCACTGGGTGTTCCTTCGCGTATGAACTTAGGTCAGGTTTATGAATCTGTTTTAGGTTGGGCAGGTAAAGAATTAGGCGTTAAGTTTGCTACTCCTGTTTTAGATGGAGCGAGTGTGCATGAGATTGACGATTGGATGAAAAAAGCCAATTTACCTTACTTAGGATCCACGTATTTATTTAATGGTGAAACTGGTGAGCGTTTTGATCAAAAAACTACGGTAGGTGTAATTTACATGCTTAAATTAAGTCACATGGTTGATGATAAAATGCATGCGCGTTCTACTGGACCATACTCTTTAATTACTCAACAACCATTAGGAGGTAAAGCTCAGTTTGGTGGTCAGCGTTTTGGAGAGATGGAGGTTTGGGCTATCGAGGCATATGGAGCTAGTAATATCTTAAGAGAGTTATTAACGATTAAGTCTGATGATATTCCAGGTCGAGCTAAAGCTTATGAAGCTATTGTTAAAGGAGACAATATCCCTCATTTTGGTATTCCAGAATCATTCAATGTATTGGTTCATGAGCTTAGAGGATTAGCTCTAGACTTAACATTTGATTAATTTTTATTAATTAATTCATAAATAAAAAAGCTCGAATTATTAAGTTCGAGCTTTTTTTATATCTCTTAAATTAAAATATTTAATTTTGTCGAGTTAATTTAAAAAGGTGAACGTACGTGTTTTAATTATTTTTTCTTTATTATTTTTTTTATTTGGAGTTTCATATTTCAATAAAGATATTTTTAATCCAACAATAGTTATTTCTTCATGTTTGGTTGCATTATTGACGCAAATGTTATTTGCTTTAGCCTATAGGGCACCTTTAAACTCCGTTTTTAGTGCGTTAATTACTTCTTTATTACTTATTTTGATCATCCGAAGTGATTATAATTTTATCTACTGCCTTGCGACACTTTTTGCTATTGCATCTAAATTTTTAATTCGGATAGAAAATAGACAATATATTAATCCTACAGTCTTTGGAGTCATGTCTGTATATTTTTTTATGGGAAATAGTCTTTTTACTATACCTCAAATACCGTTTTATTTAATAGTTTCATTTTTGTGTATAAATCTATTAATACTTGGATTTTATAAAGTTTTAAAAATGCATACATTTCTAACCTATATTGTCTTAATAACTACTTATTTTCTTGTTTTTAAAAGTGGAGAAGATTATAAAATTCAAAATATTATTATTTTATCTTCATTTTTCTTGTTAGACCGCTCTTCTTTACCTAATTCAAATTTTAGTAAAATAATTATGGGAATTTTGATTTTTTTTACTCAAATTTTTTTAAATCATTACGTCCAAATGGAGTTGTCTTTAATTTTGTCTGTTTTTATAGTGTCAATTTTATCACCTATTTTTAATATAATTTTAAGAAGTCCATCTTTTTATTGGAATGGAACAAATATTCGAGTTTTAAATGAAGGTTAATCATATTGTTAATTCTTTTTTAGATAAGTTTCAAATTTTTTCAAATTGGTTTTGGATTGGTTTTATAGTTTGGACGATATCGTTTTTTGCACCATATCTTATAAATGGATTAGATAGTTATATTCGTATTCATGATACGCTAGAAGGCGAGTTGGGATGGTTTAATTTGTTAGAAAAAAGCGGCCACTTGCATAGTCTATCAAATCAGAATTTTATTGATACATTAATGAATGGATTGCCAAGAAATGTATTGCCATCAGGATATGTATTTTTTTCTAACATGCTTTATGTATTTGGGACTTTTTATGGATATATTTTTGCAACTTTTATCTATAAAAGCATTGGTTTTATTAGTTTTTATCTATTCGTTAAAAAATATATGACAATTTCTAATCTCAATGAAATTCATATTGTAACTATAACTTTATTAATAACAAGCATTCAATTTTTTCCTCAATTTGGATTAAGTGTTGTTGGAATCCCTCTTTTATCTTTTGGTTTTGCTAGATTGTATTACAGAAAAGGTATAAAAACGACAATGTTTATTATGTTTTTGTTTCCATTTTTTAGTAATTTTGTACTTTGTGGGATTGAAATGATTATTCTAATGACACTGGCTATCATTGTGGTAACGATGATTGATAAGTCTCACACAAAAGATTGGTTTTTGGCTTACTTTGCCTATATTTTAGGGAATTTTATAGCTAATATACAATTTTTAAATGGCATGCTATTTTTAGAAGGTTTTAGATCTCATAGAGTTTCTTATAATACCATAGTAGAAATGCCAAATTTTTCAAATACAATTTCAGAGTTTTTTAGCTTCTTTTTATCTACGCACTATCATGTTTCTATTTTTATATCTTTGTTAATTCTTGTAGTTTTTATGATAAGTTATCATGGTATAGAAAAAAATAAATGGGCAAGAAATATAATGATAGGTATAACGGTTATCGTTGGTTGGCAAGCATTATATCCTTTTATTGAATTTTTATTGCGAGATATTGCATTTATTAAATCCTTTCATTTTAATCGATTTGGATTTGTCTTGCCATTTTTATGGTTAATTTTACTCATCATTTCTTTGGATATTATTTCAAGAGAAGAAAAACTAAAACGATGGGTGTCTTTAATTATATTTTCACAGTTCTTGATTTTATTTTTTGCAAATGATGAGACTGCTCATAATTATAAAAGAATTATTGGTAAAGATAATTTTCCAAGCTATAGAGAGTATTTTGCAAAAGAAACATTTATAGAGATTCAGCAAAAATTAAATATACAGAAACAAGATAAAATTTTATCTATTTGCTTGAGTCCTTCCATTGCACAATTTAATGGCTTTTCTACTTTAGATGGGTTGTTTTCGGTTTATGATTTGAGTTATAAAGAAAAATTTAGAAAGATTTTTGAAAAAGAATTAGAAAAAGTGGATTGGAAACGAAGATCATATTTTGATAACTGGGGCAATCGTTGTTATGTTTTTCCAGCTGAAGTACCTTTAAATACAGTATCAACTAACTTGGCAAAAAAAGACAGTTACAAACTTCATAATTTAGAGATAAATTCGGATGCTATAAGAGAATTAGGGGGCAAGTATATTTTCTCAGCAAGTGAAATTTTAAATTATCATAAGTTAAAAATTAAACCTTTAGGTAAATTTGGAGAAGGTAAATATTGGAAAATATACGTATATGGAGTATAATCAAAGAATTAGAATTTTTGAGTTAGTTATTTTATTAGCTTGTTTATTATCTGTATTATTAGCTATTTTTGTTTTTGTCTTTTTAAGTCAAGAAGATATAGCTTTAATGTCTTTTTTTTAAAAAATAATACTCTTGAAGAATTATTCCTTATTTTTATTAAGTATTTTAGTCTACATATTATTTGCTGTTTTTTCAGAAGACTATTTTTATCCAGACGAGCACTTTCAAATAATTGAATTTGCTTCTTACAAACTGGGCATAACTCCAAAAGAACATTTGAGCTGGGAATTTATTTATAAAATGAGACCGTCAATTCAAGTATGGTTTGTATTTATGTTATTTAAGGCTTTTATTTTTCTAGGTGTTGAAAATCCTTTTTATTTAGCAATGATACTAAGATTTATAATTGGAACAGTATCATTTATTACTTTTTATAAACTCTACAAATTTTATAAGAATAGATTTAATTTGAATTCAAATACGTTTTTATTTATATCGTTATGTTTTGTAATTTTTTCTTTTTTTGGAGTACGATTTTCTTCAGAAACGCTTTCAATGCTTATTTTAATATGGATTATATTGGTATTTTATGGGAATTTGAAATATAAGTTTTTTATAATAGGCATATTATTAGGCATATTATTTTTTGTCAAATTTCAAATGGCTATTTTGATTTTCCCAATATTTATCTTATTGATTTATTCCCAGTTAAAAGAAATAAAATGGGTAGTTTTAGGTGGTTTAATTTCTCTTATATTTAATTTTATAATTGACAGTCTATTTTATAATCAATTTACATTTAGTTTTTATAATTATTTTTATCAAAATTTAATATTAAAAAAATCCGAAGTTTTTGGAAGTGAGCCATTTTATTATTATTTTATTGCTTTATTTATAGTACTTATTCCTTTTGTAAGCTTAACTTGGATTTATATTTTTAAAAAGTCGCTTCAATTTGAGTTTACTAAAATTTTAACCTTTTTATTTGTTTTTTTCATAATCATAAATTCATTTATTTCACATAAGGAATTTAGATTTTTGATACCAGTATTATTTATACTTCCATTCTTATTTGTTAATGTTTATGAAAATGAAAAAAGGCTTTGGATAAAAAAAACTATAAAAATTATAGGTGCTTTATACTTAATAATCAATATATTATTACTTAGCTCATTTATAGTCCCATTAAGGTTTAAAATGCCATTATATAAAGAAATTTATAGATTGACTATACAAGATCCAAATTCTAAATTTTATTATATCGGGAAAAATCCATATTTATTGTCCCAACAAATTAAGCCTGATATATATTTTAGTTTTTACAAAAAAAAGAATCTTATAATAAATGATTTTAATGGAATTAGAATTGATAATCAAAAAAAATATGTAATCAAAGAAGAAATCAAAGATGAAAAAATTATAAAAATTAATGGCGTTACATATCAGAAAAAATATCAGAATATATCAAATTTTATTTTGAGGTTAATACCAAAAAAAGAAGTAAATAATTTGGATAAATATACAATTTATGAATCTCTATAAATTAGTTTTAATTTTTATTGTTTTCACAGCTGTTAATTTGTTCAAATCGGCTCATATCGACGACCCTTTTTATATAGCTCAGGCAGAATGGATTTTGGGAAATCCATTAAAACCACTCAGTGGCAGTATCAATTGGATGGATAGTACAAAACCGTTTTACCAAGAAAATAATCCGCCTTTAGTTTCATATTTTTTGGCAATTGGGATAAAAATTTTTGGAGAAAATATTTTTGGGCATCATATTTTCTATTCATTATTTTTAGCAGGTTTGATATACTTTTTAATTCAAATTCAATCAAAAATCAACCAATCAAATTCACATTTCTGGTGGATTGTATTTTTATCGCCTTTTGTAATTATCAATCAAAATTTAATGCTAGAAATTCCACTTAATTTTTTTATTTTTGGAGGGATATACTGCTACTTAAATTCCAATCGCTCTATCAAATTTTCATATCTAGGGGCGGCTATGTTTGGATTTGCATTTCTAACCAAATATTCTGCTATGGTATTCTTTATTTTACCCGTTTTGTATTGGTTTGAAACTAAAATAAAATCCTATTTATATTCTTTAATCCCCATTTTAATAATAGTGAGCGCATGGTTTGGCTGGAATTATTTAGAAATTGGTCATATTCATTTATTCCAAAGAAAAGCGGCTATTTCCTTTGAATTTGAAAAAATACTCTCTTTAATTATTTGTATTGGAAATATCGTTCTTTTTAGTATTTATCGAATTTTTGATACATTCAAGCGGGGAAAATTGTTTTATTGGATGCTATTTATTGTATTGTTTTTGTTTCCTAGCCTTTTATATTTAACAAATCTAATTTCTAGAGATGTTTATTTTTACTTTTATACGGCTGTTTCATTTATTTTTGGCACAATTTGGGTATATGATTTTATTAGAACATCTAAAAAGTTACAAACGCTAAATAAAGAAATGTTAGTGGTGGGTTGCTATACATTATTGATTTTGTATGCCAGTCCTTTTATAGCTACTCGGCATTTTATTCCTATTATTTTGATTTATGGGCTTTTTGCATTTTCGTCTTATCAATTTCCTAAAATCATTTTGATTTTCAATTTGATTTGGACACTATTAATAGGTCTAGCCGATGTGAGTTATAGCCTATTTTACGAAAAAATGGCTTTTCAAATTTCTCAAAAATACCAAAAACATAAAATTTATACCGTCGGCCACAACGGCTGGCAGTATTATAGCCAAAAAAATCAAATGATATTTTACGACCACGACTCTTCAACGCCAAAAACTGGTGATGTTTTTATAATTCCAACCAATACTCATAATCAGCTTATTGATTCAAACTTAAGTTTAACGAAGATTGAAAGCATAGCTCCTAAACCGCAAATTATACAGTATTTTATAGGAAGAAAAAACGCACCTTATGGCTCGAATCATATGAATTTTGTGCCTTTTATTTTTAGCAGAGAACCCGTAGATACATTTAAAATTTATAAAATTAATTAGTATGGTAAACTTATCTGATATAACAAGAAGTTTTAAACAATTTATACTGAAAAATCTAACATATTTACTGTTTGTTTCTTTTTTTATATTGCTTTGGGATTCAAGGTTTGGAGTAAGTTTTTATGGCTATTTTTCAGTTCCCGTTTTTTTGTTTATTATGTTACTCGTATTATTTTTGGTTCAATTTGTAAAATTCAATGATTACGCTATAAGAAGCGATCATTCAATACCTATAATGTTTTTTTCTTTTTTATCAATCTATTGTATTGGGATTTTTGAAAAATCTTTTTTCTTATTTGATAGTATGAAGTCAATTACTGATATAACTGTATTCTACATTGTTTTAATCGTTACATTGATTTTAGGGCTTGTCAGCATAATAATCAAGTCTAAATTAATGTGTATTGCTTTCTTCTCATTTTCTATATTATTTAATATCGTATGCATCATAACATGCAAAGATCCGGGCATTGATACCTATGCGTTTATATCCATGGCATCGGACTATCTATTATCTTTTAAAAATCCTTATGTATTTACCTATCCAGATTATTACAAAGGTCTTTTTGCTCATTTATATGGCAATACCTATTATTTTAACTATTGGCCATTCATTTTATATATAGTTACACCATTTAAGTACTTTTTTGGAGATGTAAGATATGGTCTTTTATTTTGCAATATATTATTCTTATTAATAATTATTTGGAAAAGAAAATTATTTAATTTATCATTTTATAATGCTTCAAGATTAGGATCTCTATGGTTACTTAATCCTCTTTTGATCTATATAATTTTAAAATGTTGGGTAGATGCTATAGTACCTCTTTTTATTTTATTAATTATTGTTAATCTAAAAGAGAGGAAGTTGTTGTTTTTTTCAATAACTGTAGGGCTCTTAGCTTCTATAAAATTATATTTTATATTTATGATCCCTTTTGCTGTGTTATATTTATGGAAAGAAAGAATATCTAAAAAATTGTTTATAAAATACATTATTATAATGGGGTTTTCATTTTTATTGCCAATGATACCTTTTTTAATATGCTCACCTATGGAGTTTTTTAAGTCTACAATTGTTTTTTTTATGGACTCTAAAGTTAGATATGATAGTTTGTCAATTATTGCTACATTGAACAACTTAAAAGTTGATATAAATATCTTTTCAAATAAAATAATACTTGTTTTTTTGACTTTAATGTTATTTTTGTATAATAAATTAAATAAATCTATTTCAAATTTCATTAAAGTTTTATTCATATTTTATTATTTTATGTTTTTATTTGCAAAACAATCATTTGCGTATTACTTTTTGGTAAATTTTACACTAATATTTTTATTATTAACCATAAATGATAAATTATATGAATCAAGAAAGCAATAATTTCTTTTATGTTTTTATTTTTCTTGGAGTGTTTTTTCGATTGGTATTTTTAGAAGATATGGAGTGGAAGTTTGACCAATTAGAAATGTATAAATTCATTAAAGAATTCCATTTAGAAGATCATTTTAGATGGATAGGGATGAATAGTGGTGTAAATATTCCAAATTTTGGTGCATCGGTTTGGGTTTTCTACTTGATGGGGTTCTTTACATTAAATCCAGTTTGGCTAAGCGCCCAAGTAGCAATGCTTAACATCGCTGCAATTTTTATATTTATTTACATAACGTTCAAATATATTGCGCAAAAAGAAAAACATATCTGGTATTATGCGCTTGCATTGATGTCTGTTTCAATGATAGCGGTTTCTTTTAGTCGTCATTTATGGGCACAAAATATTTTACCCTTTTTTACCGCCCTATTATTTTGGCTCTATATCAAAAGAGGTACTCATTGGTTTATCGATTCTTTATTTGGCTTCATTTTAGTATTGATAGGGCAAATTCATATGTCTGGTATTTTTTTAGCGTTTTCATATGTAATAATGACTCTTTTAGTATTTAAATCTAGAAAAATTAATCTGATAGCCATATTTTCAGGTGGGATTTTATCTTTTTTGCCTAGTATTCCATTACTTATTCATGTTTTTGCAAACCCTTCATCCCCTTCAAACAAAAAAATCTTTAGTTTTTTTGAATTAAAGTTTTTGTGGTATACCATGATACAGGGTGCCGGAATTGATATTTTTTATCATTTAGGCAAATCATCACTTTCTTTTATTAAATATCCAACTTTTTGTGGAATTGATACTTATTTTACAGGAATTATATATTTTTTAATGATAGTGAGCATTATTTCAGGAGTTTATTTTTTATTTAAATCTTGGCGTTGGAATGGTTTTAATCAATTTCTAACCCTTATACAATCAAATTATACAACTCAATTTTGTTGTATTTCAATGCTGACTTTAATTTTAATAACCCTAACTGGTGCCAATCTTTTTGGCCATTATTTAATTGTTACTTTCCCTTTTGTATTTTTATATGCAAGCTATATAATTTTTAAAGTTCCTTATTTTAGAATTCAAGTATTGTTTTTAATTTTAAATACACTCACGACACTCCTATTCCTTTTATTCATTCACACAAACCAAGGCTGCAATGACTGTGAATATGGAAAAACTTATAAATATAAAATATCTAAAAATCTATGAAGAAACTCTCCATCTTAATTCCTGCTTACAACGAAGGTAAAACAATTCACTTGATCTTAGACAAGATAAAGTGTGTCATCTTACCTGAGATTCAAAAAGAAGTGATCATCGTAAACGACTGCTCATCCGACAATACAGAAGAAGCAATTTTATCTTATATTTCTAATAATCCTGATTTAGACATACAATATCATTGCCATACAACCAATCAAGGAAAAGGTGCGGCTATCAATTCCGCTATCAAAAACTTTACCGGTGACTATGCTATTATACAAGATGCCGACTTAGAATACGACCCAAATGAATATCCTCTTCTTCTTAAGCCTATCCTTGATGGTTTTGCAGACGTGGTTTATGGCAGCCGTTTTATAGGCGGAAAACCACATCGAATCCTCTTTTTTTGGCATTCTATTGGTAATAAATGGTTAACTTTTCTATCTAATATGACTACGAATCTTAACCTAACTGATATGGAAACATGTTACAAATTATTTAAAAAAGATATTATTAAATCTATTGAAATTAAAGAATCTCGATTTGGAATAGAGCCTGAAATAACAGCAAAAATTTCTAAAATTGAAGGTATTAGAATATATGAAGTAGGTATTTCATATTATGGTAGAACTTATGAGGAAGGAAAAAAAATTGGCTGGAAGGATGGATTTGAAGCAATATGGTGCATTTTAAAATACGGACTATTTTAAATACTCAAACTTCATGATTTTCCATCGATGTAGCCTATATTCTATAGCGGTTTTTAAGCAACCTAATCCATAAATACTACTTCTTCTAAAATTGATAGAGCTCGCTTCTTCAAAATACTTGGTTGGGCAAGTGACTTCACCACACTCAAAGTCTTTCATAAAAAGTTGTGTAATCATTTGGTTATCAAAAACAAAATCATCTGAATTAAGTTGATAATTGATACTATTTAGTGCTTTTCTGCTGAATGCTCGATATCCTGTATGGTATTCCGAAAGCTTTTGATTCATCATTATATTTTGAAATAAAGTCAAAAAACGATTCGCTATATATTTATACGTGGGCATACCGCCTTTTAAAGCACCTTTACCTAATATTCTTGAAGCAAATACAACATCGTATAAGCCATTTCCAATGATTGAAATCATAGCTGTTAGCAACAAAGGTGTATACTGATAGTCAGGATGTAACATAACAACAATATCCGCATTGAGTTCTAAGGCTTTATTGTAGCACGTTTTTTGATTTCCGCCGTAGCCTTTGTTTTGCTCGTGACGAATCACATGATTTATGCCTAATGCTTTAGCTTTTTCCGAAGTGTTATCTTTACTATGATCATCTACTAAAATAACTTCATCAACAAGGTCAAAAGGAATTTCTTTAAAAGTTTGCTCTAAGGTTTTTTCCGCGTTGTATGCGGGCATTACCACTACAACTTTTTTATCTTGATACATTTGATTTTTTAAAATATTGACAAAAATACACAATCATGGTTTAAAATTTATTTTTTCTTAAACATTTCTCCAATTCCCTTTTCTATTTCTTCTATTTCAATCATTCTATCGATAATTTTACGAATCAAAACTTCAGGAATATTTGGATTAAGCTTTAAAATATATTCTAATGGGACAAAAACGTTTTTTTGTAAATTTTCTAGAATTTTGGAACGAACTTTTAGCGCAACTTCGGGATTCATTTTCTCTTCTTTTTTACTTTGACATAAATCGCATATTCCGCAAGTTTTATCTGTTTTTTCATCAAAATAATTTAATAAAAAAATACTCCTACAGCCTTTTTTAAGTTCTATAAATTCGATAACCGCTTTGATTTTATCTTCATATTGTTTTTTTGTATTAAAATAAAAATCGGTGTTGATCTCAAACTTTTCTTTTTGTGTTTTCGCAACTAAAAATGCAATTTTTGCATCCGAATTGGCTTTTTCATATGTTATGATTTCAAGTTCTTCTAGTCGACTAAGCATTGCTTTTACATCGCTCAAACTGTAATTATTTTTTTTTGCAAAATACTCCAAATCTACATTTCTTGACATTGAAAAAACGCCTTCAAAAGTTCGGATAATTTGTTTTGTAAATTGTTCTAAATCTGGTTTGTTTCTATAAAATTCAAAGAGTTGCTCTTGAGGTATCTTAAACCCAATTTTAGCTGGACGAAGATAGGCATCCTCAATAAATAAAATTTGATTGCGTTCAAGAATATGAATTGCTTTTTGAGTTTTTATTGGATTGAGATTATATTTTTCACAAAACAAGTTAAAGTTAAAAGGAAATACCATGCCTTCGCCTTGCTCGTAAGCAATGTCATTATAATTAAAAAGCATTAAAGCGACAGCTTGTATTTCTTGTATACTTGGAAATAAATTTAATTTTACTTTTAAATTTTCTATATCATTATTAGAAATAAATGCAAGAGCCACACTTGATGAGCCATCTCGACCCGCTCGACCTGCTTCTTGAAAATAAGCTTCCAAAGATTCGGGAAAGTGGTAATGAAGAACCAGTTTTACTTTTGGATTATCAATCCCCATTCCAAATGCATTGGTACAAATCATCACGGATTGTTCGGCCTCAAGCCATTTTTCTTGAATTTCATTTCGTTTTTCAAAACTTAATCCAGCATGATAAAAGTCACATGAAATCCCTTTAGCTTTGATTATAGTTGCTAATTCTTCGGCAGATTTTCGTCTATTTACGTATATCAAATGGCTTCCTGTATTTTTTTCAAGAATAGCAATTAAATCGTTTTGTTTGTTTTGGGTTTGTTTGATTTGATACGCTAAATTTGGTTTTTCAAAAGTCGATTTGAAAATATTTGGATTTGTTAATTCCAATTTTTCAATAATATCTTCTTGAACTTTTGCCGTAGCAGTTGCCGTAAGCG
>Ga0208595_1000091_pt1 | contig 31284 bp, 8 predicted proteins | sample LakMenEpi28Jun11_FD_150742 | JGI IMG/M metagenome (GOLD analysis project Ga0208595, IMG submission 150742) | Freshwater microbial communities from Lake Mendota, WI - 28JUN2011 deep hole epilimnion (SPAdes) | ecosystem: Environmental > Aquatic > Freshwater > Lake > Epilimnion/Euphotic zone ...
TCGGACCAGAGATCATCTGCGGTCAAACTTGAATCGGTCACACTGTTTCCCGCTCGTGAGCTGGTGATCACACCAAACGTGGCTTCCAAAGCTCGAGAAATGATGCACGAGTTTCCGAACCTGTCGACAATGCTCACCAAGATTGCAGAGGGCATGCCGGTTGAGGGCATGGAGTCGCTCGCACCCGTGCTCTGCGACTCACTTGTTCCGCTAGCTAGCTACCTGCCTGAAGACACCGCCGTGACGATTCTCAGCCCCGAAAAAGCTGCCGCGCGAGCACTCAGCCTCACCGAGACCAATGAAGAGTTTTTGCACGCCGCCTGGGACGCCGCCATGGAAGGCGCTAAGGCGCCAATCGATCTCAGCGCCGGAGGTTTCAAAACCATCGCCGAGTTCGAGCGCGATCTAGGTAAGCGCGCGCTTTACCGGGTCAGCACATTCGACTCACCCGAGGAGGGCGTGGTGAATCTCGGGCTACTTGAGATACCGAACTTCACCGGTCTCGACATGACCGTGATGCAGTGGATCGAAGACCAAACCAAGCACGGGCAGCAGGTTTTCTTGGTCACCGAGGGTCACGGCACCGCGCTCAGGATCGAGGAACAGCTGGCCGCGAAGAACCTCAAGGCCGAGGTGTTGCAGGCGACCCTAAAGAAGGGTTTCGCCGCCCCGAGCAGCAACCTGATTGTGCTCACCGAGAGTGATTTCTATGGCAAAAACTCGACTTACGTAAGCCCGACTCAGCGCAAACTCGCCACAAAGCGCGGCGCTGCGGTTGACCCGCTGACTCTCAAGCCGGGAGACTACGTCGTGCACGAGGTTCACGGAATCGGACGTTTCGTCGAGTTGGTTCGCCGTCGCAGCGGCATCGGCAAGCAGCAGCACGAGCGCGAGTATCTGCTGATTGAGTACGCGCCTTCGAAGCGTGGCGGCAGCGGAGACACCCTGTTTGTGCCAACCGATCACCTAGACCTCCTCACCCGTTACGTGGGTGGCGAGGCACCAGTGTTGAGCAAGATGGGTGGCTCAGACTGGTCGCGCCAGAAGGGCAACGCCCGCAAGGCCGTGCGCAAGATAGCAATCGACCTCGTCAAGCTCTACTCTTTGCGAATGAGTGCGGCGGGCTACGCCTTTGGCCCTGATACCGCCTGGCAGCGCGAGATGGAAGAAGCGTTTGAGTTTGTCGAAACACCAGATCAGCTCTCGACCATCGAAGAAGTGAAACGCGACATGGAACGCGCAGTGCCAATGGATCGCCTGTTGGCCGGCGATGTCGGTTACGGCAAAACCGAAGTTGCCGTGCGTGCCGCCTTCAAGGCAATTCAAGATGGCAAGCAGGTTGCGCTGCTCGTGCCGACCACGCTTTTGGCCAGGCAACACTTCGACACCTTTAGCAACCGCTATTCGGGTTTCCCGGTGAATGTCCGAAGTCTCAGTCGCTTTCAGACTGACAAGGAGGCAAAGGAGACAGTTCAAGGCCTGAAGGACGGCACGGTCGATCTCGTCATCGGCACCCACCGCTTGCTGATGAACAACATCGAGTTCAAAAACCTCGGACTCCTCATAATCGACGAAGAGCAGCGTTTCGGTGTCGAGCACAAAGAGAAACTCAAGGACTTCAAATTGAACGTGGACGTGCTCTCAATGAGCGCTACGCCAATTCCTCGAACGCTAGAACTTGCGGTCACCGGTATTCGTGAGATGTCTACGCTTGCCACCCCACCAGAAGATCGACACCCGATTCTCACCTATGTGGGCGGCTATTCAGAGAAACAGGTGGCCGCTGCCATTCGCCGCGAGTTGATTCGCGAGGGTCAGGTGTTCTTCGTTCACAACCGGGTTGAAAGCATCGACAAGGTGGCCAGCCAGCTTCGAGAGTTGGTGCCGGAGGCACGGATCGCGGTGGCTCACGGGCAGATGTCTGAAGGCGCTCTCGAGCAGGTCGTGGTCGATTTTTGGGAGCGGAAGTTCGATGTCCTTGTTTCGACGACGATTATCGAGACCGGAATCGACATACCCAACGCCAACACCCTGATAGTTGACCGAGCGGAGCGGTTTGGCCTCAGTCAGCTGCACCAGATTCGCGGAAGAGTTGGTCGCAGTCGAGACCGCGCCTACGCCTATTTCTTCTATGACCTGAGCAAACCTCTCACCGACATTGCGCACGACAGGCTCTCAACCATTGCCACAAACAACGAACTCGGCTCAGGCATGCAGGTTGCTCTCAAGGATCTCGAAATCCGAGGTGCCGGAAACCTTCTCGGTGGCGAGCAATCCGGCCACATCGCTGGCGTCGGGTTCGATCTCTACCTTCGAATGATTGGGGAGGCCGTCGCCGACTTCAAGGGTGAGAAGCAAGCTTCGCCGGCAGAACTGAAGCTCGAACTACCGGTTGACGCGCACATTCCTTCAACCTACGTTGACTCCGAACGTCTGCGGTTGGAGGCGTACCACAAGCTTTCGGCGGCGTCGAACGCAAGCAACACGAGGGCCGACCTTGACGCGATTCTTGATGAACTGCAGGATCGCTACGGGCTCGCCCCGCAGAGCGTCATGAACCTGATCGACGTCACCGAACTTCGTCAGCAAGCCAATCGACTCAAGGTGAAAGACGCGATGATGCTCGGAACCCAGGCCCGAATCTCGCCGGTCGAACTAGCCGAAACCGAACAGGTGCGCCTGAGTCATCAGTATCCGGGGCTCAAGTATCTGCAGAGCGCGAAGTTGCTTACCGTGCCGCTGCCCAAAGACGCCTCGGGGGAGACCTTGCGAGACAAAGAAATGATTCAATGGGCGTGGGTCTTACTCGCCCAAGTTTTTACCAAGAAGGAACCGAATGACTAACCTCGACAGCCTCATCGCAACCGCTCACAAACTGCGCAGCCCCGGCGGTTGCCCGTGGGATGCCGAACAGACTCACGAGTCGCTCGTGCAGTACCTGCTTGAAGAGACCTACGAGTTAATTGACGCAATCGAAACGAAGGACGCTGCCGCTATTCGCGAGGAGCTGGGTGACGTGCTCTACCAGGTCGTTTTCCACAGCGATCTAGCCTCTTCGGGCTCGCTGGGTGAAAAGTTCGATATTCAGGATGTTGCTGCGCAAATGGAGGCCAAGATGGTCTCTCGCCACCCGCACGTCTTCGGCGACTCGTCGGCTAGGGCAGAGTTCAAGGCCGAAACAGGTGCAGACGTGATGCTGAACTGGGACGACCACAAAAAGCGCGAAAAACCCGAGCGAGAGTCGGTGTTGGATGGAATTCCGAAGTCGATGCCGGCTTTGTCTCTTGCCAACAAGGTGCTTGGCAAAGCCGAGAAACTGGGGATTTTGGACTCCGAATCTGGGCCTTTGGAGATCGAATCCGAAGAGCAACTAGGAACCCTTCTCCTCACGATCGTTACCATCGCGAAAGCCGCCGGATTCGACTCCGAGAGGGCGCTGAGATCGGCGGTTCGAGACCTGATGAGCGACATCCGAAAGTTTGAGGTTTTGGAGGCTAGCGACGCGGGCATAATCGCGCGCGAAGACTAGGCAAATACTGCTTTTTGTGTGTTTCGGGTGAACCCGAAAAACTCATTTTCTTCAGGCCAAAAAGGCGCATAGACTTGAACCGTATAGGTGTCTGAAGGGGGGTTTAGCCACATGCAAATTTTGAAGAGAATTCTCTCTTTAGCTGTGGGCTCTGCCGCCGCGGCCGCCGTCCTAATTTTTGCAAGTTCAAGCACTCAAGGCCCCGAACTCTCGACTAACCCTTCTCAAACCAAAACTGTCTCCGTCGCCGCAGGGCCGGTGCTCGAAGCAGGTGAGGCTTTTGTCGGAAACGTGGCAACTGCCCCCAAGCCAGCTGTTTCTCTGGGCAGCGCCGATGCACCCAAGTACCAGTGGTTCGCCTGTGAAGACGAAGTTAGCAAGGCGAGTGCCAAACTCGACGAATCGTGTGCTCAGATCCCGGGCGCTGTAACTGCCCAGTTGGAATTTGGCGAAGATCAGATCGGCAAGCACGTTCTGGTCGCCATGTCTGTCGGTAGCGGCCCGAAAACCTTCAGCGCCGCCACCGAGGCAACGGTTTCACCAGCACCAACTCTTGCGGCAACTCCACTCGGAATCAGTAAGTCTCTGGTTTTTGTCTCTGCGACCTCAACCAGATTGAACTCCAAGATCACGGTAGCCAGAGGCGCTTGGCCAGCTCCAGTTGGTGCTTATGCTTTGACCTACAAGTGGTTGCGATGCGCCACATTCTCTGAGGCTTCTATAACGGCTCCAGCTAACTGCGCTCCCATAGCTGGCGCGACAGCAGCAAGTTACACCGTGACCACGAGAGACCGAGGCTTCTGGATCGTTTCTCATGTCACGGCCGCTCTTGACGGGGTTTCTAGCGAGATTTGGACCAAGGCGATCGGGCCACTGTATAAGCCAATCAAGTACTACAAAGGTGCAACGGTCGCCGCCGGTGCTGGCTCATACCCGTTCCTCCTCGGTGAACCGGTAGCGGCAAATGAGGGCACCTGGGACGGCCCACCTAAGTTCAGCTATCAGTGGCATGTCTGCACCAAGGTTGTTCCGTCTTCGACCACCCTGAGCCCATTTTGCAAAGTCATAACCGGGGCAAATAAGCGAATCTTTACGCCAACCGCATTGCAGAACGGCAAGTTCCTAATGGTTCGCATTAGCGGCTCCACACCGCTAGCAAAAACCATCGTGACCACTTTCAGCGCTAGCTCAACCAAAGTGCTTGACGACCCGACAAACACGCGTGTCGTCGTGCTGCCAGCAACCGCTCCTGTGGTTGGCGAGCTGTTCACTCTGACGCCTGGCATTTGGACGGGTTCACCGACTCCTACCAAGACCTATCAGTGGTACCTGTGCCCGACCAACCAGAACGCCGCCGACGGTGAACTACCCGAAGGTTGCCAGCCGATTCAAGGCGCAACCTCAACCGCGGTGACTGTGACTCAAGCGATGTACGGCCTCGACTTGATTGCGAAAGAAACAGCGACCAACATTGCCGGGTCTGATTCGGCCCTCAGTTTGACCAGCCTCCCAGTTGTTTCGCGTCCGGTGTTCGAGAGCGATCCCGTCGTCCTAGGTGTTAGTGAGATAGAAAAAACTCTTACCGCGACCAGTGGTGTTGGTGAAAGCTCCCTTGAGGATTCGATCGAGTACCAGTGGCTCTCCTGCGCAACCGCTGGGGTGGCAACCGCAACCAAGCCGGCGAGCTGCTCGCTTATTGCTGGTGCGACTGAAGCCGACTTTGAGACCAGCCGTTCGGTTGAGGGTGCTTACATAGCGGTTCAGATCACACTCACTAACGACGTCGGCAGCACGGTTCGTATTAGCGCAACCACTGCCGACTTCATAAAGTCTGAGCCTCTCCTCGAGTCACCTACTTACGCGCCAACCGAGGTGCCGGTAGTCGGAACCCCACTCACTGCTCCGTCAGGGTTGTGGCGAGGTGCTCCAGCCCTCACTCAGACATTCCAGTGGTTGGTCTGTGAGTCCGGCGGAGCCATGTCGAGCACGTTACCTTCAGGGTGTTCGGCGATACCGGGTGCTCAAGCCGCAAGTTTCACCCCAACCAACGCTCAGGCCACAAACCACCTCAGAGTCAGGGTGACCGCTTCCAACTCAATGGGCAGCTTCACGGTTTGGTCTGGCAGTTCGTCCATGGTTTTGGAAAAACCAAACTTTATCGGGGTGCCAATTCTGAGCCCTACGGCCCTCAGCGGTACAGCAATCGCGCTTAGCGAGACTTCTTCAAACGGAGTACCGGTGCCTAACCGTTCGATTGTCTGGTACCAGTGCAAGAGTGCCGTTGCGGCAAACGCCGACGCGGTGCCAGCGGCCGCTGGCTGCGTAGCGATTCCTGGTCAAACCAGTGCTTCCTACACGCCGACGAACGCCGATCTAGACAAGTACATCGCTGCTCTCGTAACCAGCACCAACTCCATTGGTTCTAAGTCGGTTTTCACGGCAACGAGTTCGATTGTGCGCGGCGCTCCACAGCTACTAAACCTCAACTCATTGCCGGCTCCTGGCGTCGCCGGCGTCAGCCCGATCGTGGGAACCTCGGTCAGTGCGCCTAACGCTCTGTGGGTTGGCTCACCTGCTCCAACAAAACTGTTCCAGTGGTACAGCTGTGCAGATGAAATTCCAACCACACTTAGAGACCTGTCAGACATTTGTACCGAAATCAGCGGGCAAACTTCTAGTTCGTTTGTGCCAACGGTTGAAGAAGTCGATCGCCATCTGATGGTTCGTGTTGGGGCCAGTAACACCGTCGGTTCCGAGTTTTACTTCACCTCTACTTCAGAGGTTGTGCTCGAAGCTCCTAACTTCACCGCAGATCCAGAAATCTTAGGTGGGGTGCTCACTGGCCAAACCCTCACTATTGAGAACATTTACACACGAGGCAGCTTCAACCCGAGTGTCGCATACGCGTGGTACCGGTGCGACAACCCAGTGGCGGTTGTCCAGTCAACTACCGCCTGTCGCAAGATTACGAATGCGGTTGCAAAAACCTACACGCTCGTTGCCGGGGACCTTGATAAGTACATCTCCGGTGCCGTTACTCTGAGTTCAAGCCTCGGTCAAGCAACCAAGATTTCGATTACGAGCCCGAAGATTCAAGGTGCACCGGTGCTGACAGGCACGCTAAGCGCACCGTCGACTACCGCGGTTCGAGTCGACGCTCCAATCACTATGGCGGCCACTGTCTGGACTGGTTCGCCAGCGGTCACTACGACACTGCAGTGGTTCGCTTGCGACTCAAGCAAGTCGCAATCAGCCCCCACCATCGGCCCGGACTGCCTTGCAATCGCGGGGGCAACGACTAACGCCTTCACTCCGACCATTTCTCAAATAGGTAAGTTCCTGACCGTAAGAGTCGTTGCAACCAACGCGATCTCTGCTGTGACGATTTTCACACCAACGACCGGAGCCGTTAATGAGTTGCCAAGTTTCCAGGGCGACCTTTCTATCAGCGAAGCCAACTTGGTCGGCAACGATGTCACTGTCACAGTTCCAGCAGTGCGCGGCTTCCCGCAGCCGAACCCAATCTACGCTTGGTACCGTTGCCCCGCCGCCGTGAGTTGGTCAGCGGTTACCATTCCTCCTCTCTGCGAGAGAATTGGCGGAGCCGACGAAGCGACCTACGAGCTCAACAGCCTTGATCTAGACAAGTTTGTGCTCGCTGGTGTTCAAATGAGCAACTCTTCCGGTTCAGCAGTGAAGTATTCACCGTCAACCATTTCGATTCAGGGTGTACCGAAGCTCACCAACTCGCTTGGCGCCCCTTCTTCTTCTCTAGTGGGCGTTACCTCGCCGCGAATCGGCACAATCCAGAAAGCCCCAACCAACGTCTGGGCAGGCTCGCCGAAGCCGAACGTTTCACTGCAGTGGGTTCGCTGTCAGGACACCTCCTCGCAAACGAGCACCGTGCCGGTGCCTTGTGACGACATCGCAGGAGCAACAGCCGACACATATACGCCCGTCTTGGAAGACAAGACTTTCGCTCTGCGAGTTCGGATCACCGCTACCAACAGTCTCGGTACGACCACAATTTGGTCGGCGTCAACACTGAGAACCCAACAGTCTCCAACCTTTGCGGCTGACCCAACTTTGAACTCCTTCGTGGCTGTAGGCACGCTCTTGAGCGTGAACCCAGTTACCCAGGTTGCCTTCCCGACGGCGACAGCGAGTTACCTCTGGTACAAGTGCAGCAACCAAATTTTGACGGCGTCGGCCACGCTTCCGGCCGGTTGCGCGCTGATTGAGAACGAGACGATCGGCACGCACACAATTCTGAGCACCGACGTTGACTACTACCTAGTCGCCAAGGTGACTCTAGATAACGCCGCTGGGTCTGTGTCCAGGTTCACCGCTTCGACAAACAAGATCATCTCGAAGCCATCTTTCGATCAAGAGCCGCAGGTTGATGGTCAGAGTTATGTCAACGGCACCTTGGTAATCAAAGCGTTTGGCGTATCGGCCAAGCCGGCTGCGACACTCACCTACCAGTGGTATTCCTGCGAATTGAGATTTTTTGCCAGCTTCAGCGAGGTTCAGGATGGTTGCCTCGCGATTTCAGGAGCAACCACGAGTACTTACAGCCCTACAGTTGACATGGCCGGTAAGTACGTCAGCGTACTGGTGACCGCTAGCAACATTGCGGGCGATGTCACATCTTTCTCGAAGACTACTAACGCGATTCTGATGCCGCCGCGCAACCTGACCGCCCCTGCTCTCACCGGCCTCACCAAGGAGGGCGCGCAGTTGCAGAGCGACACCGGAACATGGACGCCTGCCACTGGCGTTCAGTTCTCCTACAAGTGGTTCGCCTGCACTAAGCCGACTTTGGCTGCAGACGCGATCTCCTCAACCGATTGCACCTTGGTTACGGGCGCAACAGCCAGCACCATCAACCTGACAGCAGGGCATGTCGGCAAGTACATGGTTTCTGCAGTCATGGCAAACAACTTCACGATTAACGTCACCAAGTACTCTGCTTCGAGCGAAATCATCGCCAATGTCCCCGACTATGTCAGTGGTATGGGAGTTGGTTACCCAGCTGGGCAAGCCTCTACCTCTGGGGCACCTCGCGTCGGCTACAAGATTTCGGCTGTCGAAGGTGTGTGGACGGGCATCCCTGCACCGGCCTTCGTTTACCAGTGGTTTGTCTGCACCAACCAGCGAACCCTCGCAGACACGTCCTTCGGCGCAGACTGCCGTGACATCAACGGAGCAACCACTAAAGAATTTGTCATTACCCCTGAGCTGGCAACCGACTACAACATGGTTGGCAAGTTCCTAGGCGTGATGGTGACTGGCACTAACAAGGCTGGCCAGGACTTCGCTTATTCAACGACCTCGACCAAGGCCGTTACGATGCCTCCGCAGCTCGAGACCCCTCCTGAGATTTCCGGTTACAGGTACGTCGACGGCACGCTAACCGGAGCTCGCGCCACCTTTACCGGCACACAGCCGATGAGCATTTCGCAGGGTTGGTGGCAATGTAACTCGGCAATCGAGACCGCAGTGGCCGTGCAGCCAGCCGGTTGCACCGCAGTTTCTGGCGCGAATGCAGCCACTCTCAAGTTGACGCTCGCGATGAAGGGCAAGTTTGTCACCAGTTCAACCACCGCAGTTAATGACGCCGGAACGCTTACCGTGTGGGCGCCTTCGACGGTAGAAGTGACCACTGGTGCCATCAACGTTGTTCCGCCGACAATTGCGGTTACCCCGACCGGCCTACCTAAGGTTGGCGGCACCTTGTCAGCGAACAACGGAGTATGGTCTGGCGACCCTGCGTTGACCGAGAGCGACTACACCTACCAGTGGTACAGCTGTGCAGTTGAGATCAAGACTCCAGCTTTCACAATCGACCCGCTCGCCGAATGTATTCGTGTCGGTGACGCGGTCAACAAGACCTACCAGCCGGTGCGCGATGATGCCGGGCGATTCGTCCTAGTTTCGGTAACCGGTACAAACTCGCAAGGTGGCTCAACGATCTACAGCACCTCAACCAGCAAGATCAACCTTGCTCCTGAGGTTCTGGTGGTCCCTGCGCTGACCGGAACCGCATTCGTAGGCACTAAGCAGGAATCTTCTACCGGAAGCTGGTTGGGTGTTCCTGACCCGACTTACACCTACCAGTGGCTCATCTGCGACACCGAGGTGACTCTCGCGCCAGCTCAAAAGCCAGCCGACTGCTCACCAATCAGCGGAGCGGTGGCAGAGGAATACACTCCACTAATCAGCCAAGTGGGCAAGTTCCTGATGATGCAGATCACCGCGACAAACGTAGCCGGAACCTCGACCGCGTTCTCGATCACGTCGGCCGATATCAAGTCAGCGCCGGTAAACCTTGTTGCTCCAGCTGTTTCGGTGGGTAACGGTACTTCGGGCTTGCCAGTGGCGGCTCAGTCCACGTTGTCTACCTCTGGCGGCACCTGGCAGGGGCGACCAGCCCCAACCTACGAGTTCCAGTGGTTCAGTTGTGCGGTAGCGCTTATTGCCTCGAGCGAAGAACCGACCGAAGACAAAGATTGCAAGGCGGTTACCGAACGCCAAGTTGACATCACCTATGACCCGGTTGCGAGTGACCGTGGCCGATTCATTGCAGTGAAGGTCTTCGCAACCAACATTCACGCGACCGTTTCGCACTGGTCGGCTACCTCAACGGTGGTCAACATGGCGCCGGTTGCCGACCTCGCACCTGTTGTATCCGGTGTCTTGTTTGTTCAGGGCACGGCAGTCAGCAAGGCTGATACTTGGACGGCGTTCCCAGAACCGACCAGAAAATACCAGTGGCTTGCCTGCGAAGAAGTTGAGCTGCCAAGCGCTTGCCCTCCGATTGCCGGAGCCTCGGCCGAGTCATTCTCGATCCCATCGACTCTTGAAGGCAAGAGTCTGATAGTCAAGGTAACTGCCAGCAACGCGTTTGGTTCGGCCGTCAACTACTCTTCGGCAAGCGCAAGAATCACAACCGGACCAGTTAGCACTGCCTCTCAAGTGATTACCGGTTCTGTGGCCTATCCACCAGCTGCTGGTGCGGTTCTTTCGACCAACGATGGCAACTGGGCCGGAAACCCAAGGCCAACGCTGACCTATCAGTGGTACCGCTGCTCCGAAGTGATTACGAGCAGCTCATTTGAATTGAACCCAAAGTGTGTCGCCATCGACGGTGCGACATCCAACACCTACGGCCTCGTCGACGCAGATCCGAGCAGCTCGATGATGGTCGGCATCACCGGTGAAAACATCTGGGGAACATCGACCAGGTACTCGATCTCCACAGCGATCGTGACCGAAAAGGTTCGCCTGATCACCTCGCCGAGCCTCGTGGGCAACGCGAGAATTGGCGAAGAAATCACCGGCGACGAGGGTGTCTGGCGCGGGTTCCCGAAGCCAAGCGCGGTTTACTCCTGGTACACCTGCACCACGGCGAACCCGGCAGCGCCAGTTCGAATTGCTGCAGCTTCTGGCACTGGAGTCTTGCCGCCAGCGGCTTGTACCAAGATCACTGGAGCGACCCGTTCCACTTTCGCTGTATCCGAGACTCACCTCGGCAAGATGTTGATCTTCATGGTCACCAAGTCCAACAACGTGAACGGAACAATCACTACCGTTAACGCATACTCGCAGTCCAGCCTCCCGGCAGCCCAGCCTCCCGTTGCGCTGACAAAACCTGGCATCAGTTCTGCTGGCACGGTCAGCAACGCTAACCCGAAGGTCGGTAGCGTCTGGACGGTAAGCTCCAATATCTGGGCAGATCCGCAGCCGATCAAGACCTACCAGTGGTACCGCTGCGACACGAGAATTGCTACCGGGAGTACCCCAATAACCACGCTTCCGAACCCAAGCTGTGTAGCAATTCCTGGCGCCACGGCAACGACTTACACGATTGCGGCTGAGGACAGCGGCAAGTTCATCACGATTGAGGCGATAGCCTCGAACGCCGCCGACACTATTCGTCAGTGGTCGAACTCGACACAATCCGTTCTGCAGGTGCCGATCGCCATTACCCCGCCAACCGTTAGCGGTGAGCGTCAGCGTGGCAAGACCCTGACCGTTGACCCTGGCGTCTGGACGGGCAGCCCAATTCCTGTCATCGGCTACCAGTGGTACTCCTGCAAGACCGCGATTGAAACCACGTCGACAACGCCTCAGCCGGCAACCAACTGCTCTCAGATCAGCGGTGAGACTGGCGCTACCTACGTTCAATCTCAGGCCGGCAGCGATGACGGCAAGTTCATCACCGCGACCGTCAGCGGCACCTCTGGCACTGCCGAGCCGACCGTTTACTGGGTAACCGTTGCCGCTGGTAACGCCACAGCCCAGGCCCCAGTCGCTCTAGCGCTACCGAGCATCTACTCGAAGTCGGGCACAGCCGCTGTGGGAGAAGTTTTCACAATTGAGGACGACCGATGGATCGGTGCGCCAACACCTGCACTGACTTATAAGTGGTACGCCTGCAATACGGCAAACATTGCGGCCGCCAGCACCTTAGCCGCCGGTTGCACCCTAATCGCTGATCAAACTGGTCAGACCTATACGGCAACGCTCGAGCTTGCCGACTCGAAGAAGTACCTGATGGGCTCCGTCACCGCCACCAACTTGGCGGGCTCAGCGACAACGTTCTCAAAGTCTTACGGCACGACAATCGACAAGGGAATAATCAACACCAAGCCAGCCTCGATCACGGCAACGAGCGTGGCGGTGCCAACCAGTGTTGCTTGGACCTCGGGCGAGTGGACAAGCAGCTTCGAGTTGCGAATCACGCACAAGTGGCTCTACTGCCCGACTGCGCTGGCAACGGTTTACTCTTACATTCCTGTCGAGTGTGAAATCCTGTCGTCAAGCGTTCAAAGCAATCAGGGAGTACCTACTCCGCTCGCAATCACCGCAGCCAGCGAGCTCTCAGGTCAACACATTGCGCTTTACGAAAAGGTAGAGCAGAAAATCGACACGACCTGGCGCAGAGTGCGCGAGCGCGTCACGACAACCACCGCGCAACTGGTTGAAGCACCTTCGCTTCGAAACGCAGATGTCGGCTTTGTTGCCCCATCGGTCAGTAAAGACATGGTGGTTGGCTACCCGACCACTGCGATAACGGGAACCTGGGTTGCCGCACTCGCCGGTGAGACCAACTTCACCTGGCGTGGCTCGAGGGTTGGAACATTCAGCTACCAGTGGTTTAGCTGCTCAACAAACCAGGCAAGTTACACCACGACCGATCTACCTGCGGGCTGCAGCTACCTAACTGCCAGCCCAGGACGCTCGACCACTACCGAATCCTTGACCCCGCTCGAATCTGATATCGGTTCACATATCGGCGTCCGAATCAGGGCTACAAACGCGACCGGATTCTTCGATGTCTGGACAAACACTTCCCTAGCTGTCACCCAGGAGGCAACAAACCTTACTCAGCCGGTCCTGGGCACACAGAATATCGTTGGCGAACGCCTAACCTTGGCTGGAGGCCTGGTCTCTGACTGGAAGGGTGCTCCGAACCCTGCCATTACCGTCGAGTGGTTCAGCTGCACCAGACAGTTCCTTTCGGCTCCGGCAACCAAACCGGCCGAGTGTACGTCTTTCGTAAATGGCACCGGTGCCCCTGATGAGGGAATCACGCTTCAGGTCGAACAGTCGACCAGTACTCAGTACCTCATGGCCAAGGTTTCGGCAACAAACAAGCCTCGGGTTTTCGCAAACCTATCGAAGACCGTCGAACTCTTCACAGCTACGAGCAAGCGCATCATTTCGAAGCCGTACATCAACCCCGCTTCTGTTCCAGCTCGCACCGGGGTCGATGACGTGGGTGCGCAACTGAACCTAACTTCTGGTCAGTGGCTTGGCACAGCCCCAATGACTTTGACGGGTAGATGGTTCGCCTGTGACACACCGGTAGCGCCATCGAAGCTGGAGACAGTCGCAGACGGTTGCGTCTTATTCAAGACCGCCACGCAGGGTGTTCTTCTTACCCATGCTCAGGCCGGCAAGTACATCGTCGGGCAAATCGAAGCGAGCAACGCTGCCGGAAAGAGCTGGCAATCAACAACCGCGGGGGTCAAGGTTCTCGAACCTCCGACAATTGTTGCTCCGCCAGAGGTCAAACTAGTCGGTAGCCCATTGCCTTCGGGTCGCATCGAGGTCGGTCAGACGCTAACCCAGGTTGCCGCTGATTGGGATGGTTTGCCAACCCCTGGTACTTCACTCAAGTTCTACGAGTGTCTAAGCGCTGTTCCTGCGGCCACGACATCCATACCGGCCGATTGCACGGCAAGCGTTGGGGTGACCGGAGACATGATTCTTGGCGAAGCTCAGGCTGGCAAGCACATCGTCTCTGTGAGCACCGCGAGCAACACCGTGAACGCGGGCCCTCGCACCGCAACCAGCGTTTCTTCGAGTCTCGGGCCGATCTACCGAACCCCGTTCTTCGAGGCCAACAGCACTCCTACAGTCAGCGCTTCACAGCCACATGTGGGTCAGACATTCTTCTTTACTAAGTCGGCCGTGAAGGGTTTTGAGACGCCGACCACGACCTACGCCTGGTACATCTGCAACACGCAGGTCAACTCTCCTGTCAGCGACGCTGTGCCAGCGGGATGTGCAATTGTGGCTGGGGCAAACGACGCGCCCCTTAAGGCTCCGATCGCAGCGGCTGGCAAGTACATCCTCGGCATTCAGACCGCGTCGGCTACCTGGACTTCAACAATCGCACGCAAGTCCAGCATTTCGAGCACGCAGATCACGGCCTCACCTTATGTCTTGACCCCGCCAACGACTTCGGGTGACGATTACGTCGGTGGCACCCTAAAGATTTCGGTAGATAGGGGAACCTGGTCTTCTTTCCCTGCAATCACGGATGAATCGAAGTACTCCATTTCGATCTTGCAGTGCAACAACCCTAGTGCTGCTGCCAGCGCTGCTCCGAGCGGATGTGCCGCAACGCCGCTGTCTACCTTTACCGCCTCAGCGCCTACCGAGTTCACCCTGACCTCGGCCCAAGCCGGCAAATACCTCGTTGCCAGAGTCACAGCTACCGCGGCAACGAAACTCAGCGCGACCGATTCCGTCAGCTACCACGCTGCATCGTTTGGTCCGATCCGTGAGATCCCGTCATTGCCAGATCAACCAACAATCGTTGGTGCTGACTCTCCAAACGTTGGTGAGTCGCTAACCATGACTACGACCACACCTAAGGGATTCCCGGTCAACACCCCGACCTACGACTGGTACATCTGTGACACCACTGCCGCCACCGTGCCAGCAACCGTGCCTGGTGACTGCGCGCTTCAAGCTAACGCCAGCACTAAGCCGTACGTGATCCCGGCAGCTGCGGCCGGAAAGTACATACTCGGTTGGGTTACGGCCACGAACGTTCTCGGGTCCGCGTCCAAAGCAACGCCATTCAGCCTGATGGTAAAGATGGCTCCGGTAAACGCAGTTGAGCCGAGCCTGTCTGGTGTGGACGAAGTCGGCGGGGTCATCTCAGCCAACCCTGGTGAGTGGACTAGCACGCCGGCACCGACCTTCCAGTACCAGTGGTACTCCTGCACTGCCGCTAATTCCACTATCGCCACAGGTGGTTGCACCGCTATCGCCGGCACATCGACGTCCGCAACCTACACGCCGACCGATGCGCAAGCCGGAAAATTCATTGTGGTCAACGTCACCGCAACCACTGCGGTTTGGGGTGGCAACAATCAAGCAATCAAGGCCTCGTCAACCTTCGGTCCGATCCGCATGCCTGCAGGCTTCAAGTCGGTTGCCTCGGTTTCGGGCACACCTCACGTTGACGAAACGGTGGCACTGGCGTTCCCTTCCGGAAGCATCGTCGGGTTCCCAGCGCCTACATACAGCTACGACTGGTTCGTTTGCGAAACCGCTGTGGCTGAACCTCTTGCCACGGTTCCAGCGAACTGTGCTGTAATTTCGGGCTCGACTTCGAAGCCTTTGAAGCTTGCCTCTTCACACGCAGGTAAGTTCGTCATTGCTGCGATCACGGCGAGCAACTACTCGTCAGTTACCCGCACCACAAGGTCAACGCCGGCAATTTCAGAGACTCTGGTAAACGTTACGGCTCCAGTTCTTAGCGGCGATGTATTCGTTGGCGGCTCGGCGATAGCATCCACCTCGGGCGCTTGGTCAAGCTCACCAGCTGTCGTGCCTGCCGACAACGTCACCTACGCTTTCTTCGCCTGCGACACCGCGACTTGGGCGGCAAGCTGCCCGGTCGTCACGACGGCCAACAACAAGGTTTCGTCGGTCACGCTCACCCCAGCATTGCAAGGCAAGTTCATAATCGCGCGGGTGACTGCCAACGTAGCCGTAAACAAGCCAGGTTTCGGAACCTCAACGATCACCACAAACGCCATTGGCCCGGTTGAGACAGCACCGACCTTCACGTCAACGCCAACGACCAGTGGCGTCGCAACCATGCATGTTGGCTCCGTAGTTTCGGCAAATAGCAGCGGTGAACTCGGTGTTCCAGCGCCAACCAAGACTTTCTCATGGTTCTTCTGCAACAACCCAGTGACGGCTAGCGCAAGCACGATGCCTGCGGGCTGTGCGGCAGCTGACCCACTTATCGACGGAAACTCCACAATCACTCTGCCTACCGCTGCCGGTGGCAAGTACGTTTCGGTCTTGGTGAAGCTTCAAAACGAGCGCGGTAGCGTTACTGCCTCGACTGTCGCTTCGACGCTGGTTACGGCCACCCCGGTGATTGTCACTGCACCAGCAATTGGCGGAGACGACGTCTTTGCCGTCGGCAAGAACATCACCGTTAGTGCTGGCACCTGGGTCACGGCCCCGACGAACCTAACCAAGACCTTTACCTACGCCTGGTACGCCTGCCCAACCGCTTCGAGTGCAATCGCCACCTGCGCCTACCTTGGCGACACCGCTAGCGGCACAATCGCCACCAGTGAGGCGATGGTCGACAAGTTCGTCCTAGCCAAGGTGACGGTTTCGGTTACGGTCAACAAGTCGGGAGCAGGCACAGCCTTCGCCTACAGCAACACTTCGAACCGTATTCGCAAGTCAGCGGTCTTCACCGTTACACCTCCGGTGACCGGCTACATGCACATCGGCGAAACCGTTACCGCGGGCACTGGCAACCCTTCGGGTGTTCCAACTCCAACCGTTACTTACGCTTGGTACGTGTGTAGTTCGGCTGTTACGGCATCGGTGACAACGCCACCAGCCAGCTGTGTTCTCAACAACTCATCCGCATCGAACACCTTTGTGATTCCAAGTTCGGCGGCTGGTTCGTACATCATGACCATCGCGAAGGCAGCTAGTGACTCTGATCTTGCCGTCGTCTACCGCTCAAGCACTGCAACCGTCGCAGTGTCTTCGCCGGCCGTTATCGGCGCCACCAAGCCAGTGATCTCGGGCAGCACGGTCTTAGGCTCCGCGCCACTCACGGTGAGCACCGGAACCTGGACCTGGAAGCCTGCCGCGGCAACAGCGGTTTACAGCTACAAGTGGTTTGCTTGCTCCAGCACTGTCGTATTCGCCGGCGGCAGCACGTTGCCCGAAAACTGCACTCAGATCGCTAACCAGACGGCAAGCAGCCTGACAATAACCACCGCGCAACTTGGCTTCAAGCTTCTCTCGGAAGTCTCGGTCTCGGTAGGAACCAACCAGCCAACCCCTAGCAAGTCGAGCCACTACACCGCGGTCTCGGCGGTAGTGACCTCCAAGCCGACGCCGGGTGCAACACCACCATCGATCGGTTACACGTCGCTGACTGCCGGTTCGGTGCTCAAGGCGAACTTGGGCACTTGGAGTGGTTCACCAGCTCCGACACTGACTTACACCTGGTACACCTGCCCAGCAAACACTGTTCAGCCGACCAACAAACTCGCTCCTGCAACATGCACGGCGCTCACCGCCAAGGGTGACCTCACCGTCACTACAAACTACAAGGGCCTGAAGATCCTGCTTCTTGTGCTGGCTTCGAATAGCGCAGGCACTGCGACCAACGTTTCAACACTGGTAACTATCCCGTAATGGCTGCCGATCGTTGCTGTCCTAAGGCTTTGTTAGTCTGTTCTTATCCAGTTCAGGGGGTCGATTTGCGGGCTATTTTTAGCACCACCGCGACCCTTTCGCGGCTAGAACCCCGGGCGGTCTAGTTGGCAGAAAAGAAGGGCCGCCTCGGCGGCAGGTTAATCAAGTTTTCGGCAATTCTTGCCGTGCTCGGAATCGTCGTTGCCGCAATCGTGGTCAAGGGCTTCGAACAGGCCGACGTAAAGCTCAATACCCAAAATCTCTGGATCCTGCACAAGGACGAAATTAAGAAATCCGCCTACTACGGGCAGGTCAACACAGGACTCAGTGAGCTCACCTCGGTGAACTCGGTGGCTCGCAAGCCTGGCGCTATCTTGCAGAGCGCCTTTGGTGCCACCTTGCTCGAGGTCGGCAACGTCACCATGGCCGACATCGATCTAGCCTCACCAACCGACTTTGCAAAGGATTCGCGAGCCTTCGAAACGCTGATTGACTCGACCACAGCAACGATTTCGCGCAACTTGATCGCCTTCTTTGGCGCGACTAAGGGCACGGTCAGCTACACCAAGATCGTCGAGGGCCAAACACCTCTGCCTCAGAGCATCGGCAAGCCCGCGAGCATCGGCAACGGAGTTTTTGCCGCTGCAACAGTTTCTGAGGCTGGTCTTATCTACGCCTTTTCACCCCAAACCAGCAGGGTCTATTCATATGACACAACCGAAAACCAATGGGTTGGTGAGGGTGACGAAGCTTCCGGTGCGGCCGAGGGCGACTACCAGCTGACCGCAATTGGCGAAAAGTGGGTTCTGCTCGATCAAACAGCCGGCCGAGTCTGGGTAAGAGGTGTCGGGGGCAGCAAGACCTTTGAAGCCTCAACCACCGCAAAACTGCAGACGCCCTCACCTGAGAGCGCAACCGCCTATTTTTCGACCAACGAAGCAGTGCTATCAATCAATCTGACCGGTGGCGATGTAAAGGAGGTTCAGCGTGCGTCCGGAGTCAACAGTGCACCTACTTGGTTTGAAGGAAACGTCTACGCTGCCTGGCTCAATTCTGGCGACGGAGTCGTTTTCAACAGCTCCAACGATGAGCTGCTTCAGCTCAGTGGATTCGCAGGTGGCAAATCACTTAGTGAAACCCAAGACCCTGTAATTCAGACCAACGAATTCGCCGCTGTAGTTAACGATGCTCAGTCCGGCTGGGCTTGGAACGTTTCTGATGGTTTGGTGATTCCAAGCACCCAAGACTGGAATAGCAAGATCATTCCACCTCCACCTGTCGTGGATGGGGGAGAGGATGCCAAAAAGCAGGAGCCTCCAGTCGCTAACGACGACTCCTTCGGTGCTCGACCAGATACCTTGACCACCCTGCCGGTTCTTCTCAACGACACCGATCCAAACCCCGAGGACGTCCTCACAATCGACCCGAAGTCCGTTTCCGGCTGGGACGAAACCAAAGGAACGTTGCGGATCTCGGCCGATGGGCAGTCCTTCTCTTTACTGCCTAAGAAAACCGTGAAGGGGTCCGCTGCTTTCAGTTATAAGGTGAGCGACGGCAGTCAGGCAAACGGAACGCTTTCGAAGGCGGCCGCTACCGTAACCATCAGGTTCGTCCAATCAGGTAACACAGCCCCAGTTTGGTGCTCCGATGCACCTAACCCCTGCGCCGAACGCCCAGCGCCCTCGGCAAATGTGCTGCCAGGGCAGTCTGTTTCGGTCGAGTTTGCCAACGGGTTCATTGATCCAGAAGGCGACAAAGTTTTCATCAGTGCCGCATCGGTGACCTCGGGTACCGGTAGCGCGGGTTTCACGTCAAAGGGCGAAGTTGTCTTTAGAAGCACACTTTCTAAGACTGCGACCGAGACAGCCAAGGTGGCTGTGACGGTGAGTGACACCTTTGGTGCCTCGACAACCAAGACACTATCGATAAAGGTAAACCCGAACACAGAGCTCGGGTTCACGCCCTTCGTGGTGACCACAATCGTTGGGCAAACCAAGGTTGTTGACATTCTTCGCGGAATCACCGGTTCGGTCGGTCAGGTAACCCTTGTCCAAGCGTCTCGGGGCAACAACAACTTCCCGATCGTTAGCCCCACCGCCTTCTCGGTAACCAGCTCGGTTGCCGAACAACTTCAGGTCGCCATCAAGTTCAGCGATGAGAACGGTGTTCCCAAAAACTCGTACGTGCAGGTCAACGTAATCGATGACCGACTTGCAAGAGTCGCAGTGAGCCCGGTCACCGTCTTGGTGAGAGCTGGTCTCGACTCCACTGTTGACCTCTACACCGCAATCTCGAACCCTTCTGAGCGTTCGCTGATCATCACACTAGACACCAAGATCGACTACTCACCGGGTGCAACTCTGAGCGTAGGTAAGGTCAAGGGCGGCAACGTTCGTTTGCGCGGTGAAACCGAAGATCAGGCTCCCGGCAAGGTAGCAACCGTGCGGTTTACGGTGAGCGACGGCACCGATGACCCGAACTACACGGCCGAGGGCCAAATCTTCGTCTACCAGGTCGCCTCAGCAACTGCTGCCCCAATCGGTGTTGACGACTCAATAACGCTTCGCGCAGAAACTACCGGAGACTTAGACGCGCTCGCAAACGACGTCGGCACTCCCGGAATTTCGCTAGCCATTGACGCAAAAGAAGTCACCTGTAAGGGCACGGGTTTCGATGAGGCTGGAGGTCTAGCTTTTGCCTCTCAAGGCCTGCTCCGAATTGTTGCCCCGGTAGAACCAGGTTTCTACCTCTGCAACTACAGCATCTACTCATCCGACCAACCAACACTCAAGAGCACTGCCAATTTCGGGGTCAACGTAACCACCAAGAGCAGCAACAAGGCTCCCATTGCGCCTACGATTCGGGCGCGAGTGACCTCGTTCGCCACCGTCGAGATTCCGATTCCGCTCAGGGGAATCGATCCAGATGGCGACACAGTCTCGATCACGGGTGTTGGGCAGAGCAGCGCTGGCAAGGGTTTCGCTGCGGTCAGCGCTAAGGGAAATTCGGTTTTCTACACCGTGATTCCAGGGCAAGAAGGTCAAGACTCGTTCACCTACACCGTCAGCGACGGCGACCTCTCGAGCACAGGAGTAGTGAAGGTTGGTATCTTCGCCAAGTACTCCGATGGCCCGCCTGTGACTATGGTTGACGTGATCGACCTGGTCGCCGGTTCAGACGGTAAGGCTGAGTTTGACCCCACGGCAAACGACTTCGACCCGAGCGGCAAGGGGCTAACCCTTATTCCTGGCTCGGTTATACCGAACCTCAAGGCTGGAACCGACGCCTACAACAAGTCTGCGGCGCTTATTTCCGAACCGGCGAAGAACTCGGAAAGTCGCGCGGTCACAGTTTCGGCAGCCAACGAGGTTACTGAGCTGGAGTATGTCTATCGAGTAAGTGGTGCCGGCGGCCAGTCGATAGGCGCGATTCTCGTTCGCGTAACCAGCAAGGCTGTGCCAGATCAACCGCAGGTGCTCGATACCTACGTTGATGCTCAGGAACGCGAGTTACTTGCAACCTCTGGTGTTGACGTGCGAACCAATAAGGTCACCTGGCTGACCGGAAACCCGGCCACTCTAAAGTTGACAATCGTTGGTAATGCCCGAGGTTTCACCGTGCGCGGTCAGTCAACTTTGGTCGGTTCGCCCCCAGCAACCTCCACCTTTGTGGTCTTCAAGCTCTCGGGTAAGGACTTCGCCAACAAAGACGCCTTTACCTATGGAATCCTTCACATCCCTGCCGAATCTAAGGTAATCAACCTCCGAGACGTGAACCAGGTTTGGGAACTCAATGAGGGTGCCACCGATGACGAAGACCTCCTCGATTGGATCGCGATACCAACCGGTGCACGAGTCGAAATCGACGGCGCAAATGTGAAGACTTCTGGGAACGGCCGACCAGAGGGTGCTTGCACCTTCAAGAGCGGAACCACGGTTAGCTACAGCGCCGGAAACGGCGGCACAAAGTTCAACGATGTCTGCGTTGTTCCAATCCGATACGTTGGCGAACAGAGCTACACGCTCTTGCCTCTGCGAATCCGCGTGATTGCGAACAACCCAGAACCTGTTTTCAACAACGTCACGATCGAAGTCATGCCGGGATCAACCTCTGAGGTCGACCTGAAGAGCATGGTCTCATGGGACGAAGCGAGCCCTAGTTTCAGCTGGAAGGTTCAGCGTGACAGCGGCTCGAGCATCACCGAGCAGGGGCCGAATGGCGACTTGATGACCTTCTCGGTCGTTCCAGGTTCGGAGGCTCGCGAGGAGTCCAAGTACTCGGTCCGTATCGGCAGCTACCAGAGCTTCGGTGTAATCACCGTCATTGTTGGTGAATCTCCAAACGCCAAGCCTTCGGCAACATTGACTTTCGACAACAAGAATTGCGATTTCACCTCCAAGACTTGCTCTCTCACGGTCAACGATCTAACCGGTGTGGTCAACGCTTTCCCGCAACCACTCAAGTTCATGCCTTTCGGTTACTCAAAGGGAACCCCGAACTACAAGACCGGGCAGTTGTTGGTCTGCAAGGACGTCAAGATCAAGGTCATCGACGCCAATACAATCACTGCCACTTGGAAGGCGACCACTTCGCAATCCTGCCCATCGCAAATCGGCAGCGGCGCCCTTCTAGACGCTGAGGGAAAGAAGGGTTCGCTGCAGGTCGCGGTTGACTTGCAGGGTGTTCCGCAGGCACCGCTATCGGTCGAGCAGATCGCATTCTCGAGATCAACAGTGACTCTTCGAGTCAAGGCCGGTGACTTCAGCGAAACCGAGTTCCGGGTAAGAGAATACGTAATCCGCGAGGGTAACCAGATAGTCACAACTTGCACAAGGGAGGGCAACGAAGCCGTAACCACCTGCCCGGTAATCGAAGACCTTCGCCCCTATCGCGGAAACGGCGACAAGGAGAACCTGCACACCTACACCGTGACAGCTAGAAACCAGGTCGGTGAATCCACGAGCATTACGGGCTCGGGCATTTATGCCTATGAAAGACTGAAAGAGATCACTCCCGACGTTATTGAAGCCGAGACCGTTCTTGGTCGTGAAACCGCAACCGATATGGGTGTGCTCCAGGTAACGCTTTCTCCGAGACCAGACCCACTTGCCGCCAAGTACGTAATCATCGGCGAGGGCGGTACAGCGGCCAAGACCGAGGTTATATCGGGTGATTACAAGACCCGAACCTTCCTGCTGTCGGCGAAACCGGGTAACGCCACCGTCGTTACTGTTCGCGCCGAAGGAGCGATTCCAGCTCCAGTTAGTGGAGCGAAAGGCAGTTCGACCACCACCTGGTCTGGCGTAGTGTCCGGTGCGCCGAAGATCGGCCTGGCTAGCGCATCTATCTTGGGCGACACGGCCCCTTACTTCGGCAAGGTGACGCTAAATAACGCGAATCGCAACTACAGCAAGCGCACTGCCAAGGTCGCATATGTCTTCTGGTCTGGCGTTAGATCCCCGGTTTGCACCTTCGACGAGCCGACTAACTCTTTAACTGTGGAGCAACTTGCTGGCGTGGTTGTGAAGTACGCCGACGACAGAGCATTCAACGACCAGGTAGTCGATCTGGTGTCGAGCGATATCGCAGGTATTCAGCAAAACACCAGCTATCGAGCAAAGGCATGCTACTCAAACGGGTTCAAGATGTCTGAGACGCTTGCCCCGAACACGCTCTCGACCATTTCAGCTCCAGGCGCAGAAGACTTCAAGTACAAGGTCGAACTGGTTTCAAACGTGCAGTCAACCGGCCAATACCTGTTCACCTGGGCGGTCAAAGTTGCCCAGTCGCCAAGCATTCCTGCAGGCATGAAAGCCCAGTACTCGAGCACCAAGAGCGCCACCGAAAAGTGGCAGGACGCGATCTACTCGGAATACTGGAACGAGCGCCCAATCATCAAGGTGCGATACTGCAACCTCTCGGCGACTATCTGTTCCGGCCCGACCGATGTGAAGCCCGAGTCTGACAGCGCTTCTTGGCAGGTAAGAGTCCAGCGTGCCTTCTTGGCAACGGCCGATTCCAATGCCACCGAGCGACCAACCTGTAGTCCCACGCGCCCATTGGACCTAAACTTTGGCGTAGTCGGCGACAACGTGACCGGTTGGCTCGGTGCTCGGCCAGATGAGATTGACAGCGGCCAATTCCTCGCGGAATACCAGCTAGCTGGCTCAACGGCGTGGGTCGCCCTTGATGACACGAGATCATTCTTCCGGGCAAGAACCGGTGTCGGCACAATCACGAAGCTCCGTTTCTGGTTGAAGCCGAATGGCGGCACCACAAGTGCCTTAGAGAAGGTTCAGGTGACCATCGATGTCACCTGTTAGAAAGTTAGAGGAAAGGTAGAAATGGCACTAACTAAAGAGCAGGTCACCGCGTTCAAGCGCGGGTTTGACCTGATTAGCGAAAATATCGAGAAGGCCGTGTTCGGCAAGCGCGAAGAAATTCGACTTGTCCTCGCGGCGATGATCTCCGAGGGGCACGTGCTTCTCGAAGACTTCCCCGGAACCGGTAAGACCGCCTTGGCGCGAGCACTTGCGGAGACGATCAGGTGCGAGAACAAGCGCATCCAGTTCACTCCTGACCTGCTGCCGAGCGACGTCACGGGTATGGAGATCTATAACCAGAAAGACCAAAAGTTCAGCTTCGAACCCGGCCCGGTCTTTGCGAACATCGTCCTAGCCGACGAAATCAACCGTGCTGGCCCAAAGACCCAGTCATCGTTGCTTCAGGCCATGGAAGAGGGAATCGTGAACGTCGGTAAGAAGGAGTACCCGCTGGGCACCCCATTCTTGGTTATCGCCACCCAGAACCCTGTCGAGCAGGAGGGTGTTTACCCCCTACCTGAGGCGCAACTTGACCGATTCATGATCAAGACCTCGCTCGGCTACCCAGACGCAGAGTCAACCAAAATGATTCTTGCTGGTTTGGTTCAGCCCGCTGGCAAGCTCAAGCCTGCTGTGGTTGCCGACGATGTGCGAGAGATGACCAAGCTTGCTCGAGAAGTCACCATCTCTGACGAACTGGTCGCCTACATCGTGAAGATTGTCGAGCAGACCCGCGAGAACAAGCGAGTCGAGATCGGTTCTTCGGTTCGTGGTGCTCGCAACTTGGCAAAGCTTGCCAAGACCTGGGCGCTAACCGATGGTCGTGACTACGTTGTCGCCAACGACATCAAGTCGCTCGCTGTGACAGTTCTAGCCCACCGCCTAAAGCTCAACCCAGAGCTTGAAGAGAACGACGGCGTCAAGCCCGAGACGGTCATGCTCGAAATCTTGAACAGCATCACACCACCAAAGGATCCAAGTAAGTAATGTCTCGAATCAGAAACGCCGCCTCAGGCCTGACCCAGCGCACCAAGCGACTCAATCGTCGCTTGGGTAGTTTCGCTGCGTCCGCTCCTGTCGCAGCCGTTTCTGGTGGTTTGTCGAAAGTCTCTCCAAAGGCCGTTGCCAAGCAAATTGCTTCGGTGCTCACGGCTGCCGGTTGGTTTTCGATTGCCCTAGTTGCACTCTGGTGGCCGCTCGGTTCGACTCTTCGCTGGGTCGAATTCGCTATCGCCGGCTTTGTTGCCCTGTTGCTTTTGCTCTTCGCACTACCTTTCCTTATCGGAGGGCAAAACTACACGGTTTACTTTGAACCAGATTCAACCGCAGACATTCGACTTACGACTGGTGAAACTTTCGAAACCACCGTCGTAGTCGAAAACAGCTCGTCGAGACTCGAGCTGCCGGGCCAACTCGAAAGCGCATTCGGTGAGGAACAACTTGTAATTCGTGTTCCTCTGCTCGGCGCCTTTGGCACCTATCGCCACGAACTTCGCCGGCCAAACATGAAGCGCGGCAAGTTGGTGCTGTCTTGGCGCTCGATCCGCAAAGATCCGCTATCTCTCGTTCGCCGCGAGGTCCCATTTGGCATCGAGGGTGAACCAACACAAGACAAGACGGTCTGGGTGCACCCCAAGATCGCAAAGGTGGGTTCACCTCTTCGCGGCATCATCAAAGACCTCGAAGGTAACCCGAGTGCTCAGTTGGTTGACTCAGACACCTCGTTCCACGCGATCCGCGAATACCGCGCCGGCGACAGCTCGCGCCATATCCACTGGGCTTCAACCGCGAAGATCGGCAAGGTCGGCGAGTTTATGGTTCGCCAATTCCAAGAGACTCGACGATCTCGCGTGGTTCTTATTTTGGCCTCGCACATGGACGAATACTCCAAGACTCCGAACGGCAAAGAACTGAACGACGAGTTCGAGCTGGCGGTCAGCGCTCTCGGCTCTATCGGCTTCCAGGCATTGAGAGACGGCAGAACTGTTACGGCAGTAACGGGAAAGCCTAAGACCGGAGAAGCGAACAGCGTCGGTCGAGGAGCTTCCAAGGCAGCGCTCAGGGAGCTCAAGTCGGTTAGCAAATTCAAACTTCTCGACAGCCTCAGCGAGGTTCAGTTGAGCACCAAATCTTCTCAGCGCGGACTCAAAGAGGTGAGCTTGAGAGTCGGTCAGACCTACCACGACGTCTCTCTGGTCGTCATTTTCTGCGGCTCAACGGTCACCGACAAGCAACTTCGAGCCATCAGGCAGAACCTACCGAAGGGCATCGGTGTTCTAGCCGTGGTTTGTGAGCCGAATGGCACCCCTTCGATGCGCACGATCGAGAAAATGAAGGTTGCAACGCTCACCTCTCTCGATCAGGTAAGTTCAGCGATTGTGAGGTTCCAGCGATGAGAGGTTTGTTCTACCAACTCGGCTTCACGCTGTTCGCAGCCTGGCTGGCCTGGCCGATTTACGGCGACAGCTACTTTGCCATCGTCCTAGTTGTCGCTACCGCCTTGGGAATCCTTGGCGCCCGGGCCTTGGTAGCTCGCTCGGCCTCTTGGTTGGGGCGCGTTCTATTCGGTGTCGCAGTTGTTGTTCTGGTCGGGCCACTGGTTTCTGCCCCCGGCATCTGGGACTCTAGCGCCGCAATACTTCGCAACTGGAGCGAAGCCGTAACCTCAATAGTTTTCGGTTGGAAGCAGCTCGTCACAATCGATCCTCCGATCGGCACGTATCACGGCTTGATGACTCCAGCTTTCGTGGTCTTCTTCGTCGCAAACCTGCTAGCCAGTTTTGCAATTCTCGGCAAACAGAAGAGGCAGTGGTTCGCCATCGTGCCGTTCTTCGCCATGATTCTCTTCGCTTTCGCTTTCGGGCAAGAAAACATCGACGATAAGACCACAGTCCTAGGCGTAACGTTCGACGTTCCGAGCACCTTCGTCTCGGGTCTCATCATCCTGGTGGCTTCAATCAAGTTCTTGACGCTGACTCCAGGCAAGAAACCGAAGTTCGATTTCGGTGCTCTGCGAAACGTCCGAGCCCTAACCCGCCAGACCATTCAGGTCGGCGGCTCCTGGGCCCTTGTGCTGTCTTCGCTTCTCGTTGTTGCCATTGTCCTAGGGCTAAACAGCGCATCAACCCGTGAGGTCTTGCGAAGTTCACCACCGCCAAAGTTCACCGGCGAAGAGTTGAGCCCGCTTAGCCTCTACCGCCAGAACTTCACTAACCCACAGAAACTAAACGGTGAGGTGCTTCGCTTCTCAACTACTGACGCAACACTAGAGCGCATCAGAGTAGCCGTGCTGACCAGCTTCAACGGGCTAGTCTTCAGCGTCGAGAACGACAACGGCGAACCAATAGCTTTCAGGTTGCTTCCTTCGGCACTGACCTCTGAGGCAGGTAGCGGCAAGGCAACCGAGACCAAGATCATTCTGCAAAGCAGATCCTCGGCATGGTTGCCCTTGGTTGACAACGTGTCCAAGGTTGAATTCGATGGCGAGCAGGCACAGGACTTCGGCGACAATTTCTACTTCAACCGCCCAACGAATTCTGGCGCGCTGTTGGGTGGCGAAGTGCCAGCCGGCGCGGTCAGCTACACGGTAGAAAGCGTTGGCTCGGGCGAATCAATTGACCCCGCCTCACTCACACCTTCGGCCAACACGGTCTGCACGCAGGCAGCCAACGGCGAAGGACCTATCCCGCAGAGCGTTTGTGACTGGATCAATCTTCAAGACGCGGATCTCTCTAATGCCGCCGGATTCGAAAAGCTGATTCAGACCCTTCGCGCCCGCGGCTACCTAAGCCACGCGCTCGACGAACCCAAAGACACAAACTCTTGGGCTCAGAAGCTAGATGGCTACAACTTTGTCAGCTCAAAGGCAGGCCACGCCAAGGGGCGCATCGACCAGATGTTCAAAGACCTCATCGCACTCCAAGAGTCTTCGAAAGAGGGTGTCGGCAACGCGAAATTGGTTGCAACCGCTGGCGATGACGAGCAATTCGCTTCGGCCGCAGCATTGCTCGCAAGGGCCGCAGGCTACGAGTCTCGAGTGGTCGTTGGTTTCAGAACACCGGCTGCACTACCAATTCCTGGCATCGCGGCTTGCACCGACGGCACTTGCTTCGGCAGCAACCTGACCGCCTGGGTTGAGATTTCGAGCGCCGGCTCCGCTTGGCTTCCAATCGATGTCACGCCACAGTTCAAGAACCCGATCAAGACGACGCCGATCGTTGTGGGACTTAACCAGAATGAGTCCGAGCCTGGCCAAGACAATGCAACCGTTCAGCCTCCTTCGCAGGTCGAACCAACCGACGATCAGGTCTGTGAAGAGAATTGCGAACCTCAATTTGACTGGGCGGGCCTAATTCTCGGCATCCTCACTTCGGTTGCCATCGGCACTCTTGCCGCAACCCTAGTTCTCGGCCCTCCACTAGCCGTGATTCTCGGCAAGCGTCGTCGTCGTCGCAATCGCCAAACTGCCCCCGCGCTGGCTGAGCGCATCACTGGTGCTTGGGACGAATACGTCGACAACCTGGTTGATCTGGGCGAGCGTGGACTTCGTCGTCTGCCGGTGAATGAGACGCGTCCGGAGTTGTTGGCCAAGGCTGCTGTTGCCAATGGTGAGCTGCTGAACAGCGCTTACGCGAGTGCGATGGTTAGATTTACCGACTTTGCTGCCTTCGCGCCTGAAGAGCCCAACCCTGACTACGAGCGCGAGGTGTGGACGTTCGTTGACACTGAATTTGCTGCCGCTTCGGCCAAGCTTTCGCGTTACCGAAGACTGCGCGTTCTGCTTTCACTTCGTTCGATCATCTATCGCGCATCGGCTCCAGAGGCGAACACCGTAAACCTTCGCCGCATCGGTGCAGAGGGCTCGACGTTCAGCGCATTCTTGGCCGTTGCCAAGCAGGGAACCGTTGAGGGGTACGAGTGGTTGAAGCCGCGGGTGAAGAAGTTCGTGGACACCAAGGCGCCATTCCTGAAAAAGTTGGTGCCAAGCCGTTCGAAGCGCAAGAGCGAGAAGGTTGAGAAGGTCGATGACTGAGAAGCCTCTAGATGACATGGACCTCTCTCGCGAGGTCGAAGAGATTCCTCAGGGAATCTATGATGACGGTCAAGACATCATCACCCGCACGATCGTGCCTAAGACTAAAGCTCCGGTTGCTTCGCAAAAAGGGCTGAGCAGGCGTGTGCTTTGGACGATTGTGGGCATTGTTGTGCTGGGTACGGGCGGAATCTCTTTGGCTTTGGCTTTCGCCGCTTCGCAGACGTCCTAGCTATTTATGCGAAACTTGACGCATGGCTAACCCAGTGAACCCGCCGCGCGGAATGCGCGACTTTTTGCCAATGGAGAAGCGCAAACGCGACTCCATTTTGGACTTGATCCGTGGCACCTACGCGGCTCACGGGTTTCAGGAGATCGAAACTCCAGCGATGGAAGACATTGCGCGGCTGACCTCGGGTCAGGGCGGCGACAACGAAAAACTTGCCTACCGTGTGCTGAAGCGCGGGGCCGAACTTGACGAAGCAGTTGCGAATGGGGGAGAGCTCGCAGATCTTGGTCTGCGTTTCGACCTAACGGTCCCGCTAACGCGTTACTACGCGACCAATCGCGCCCAGTTGCCAACCGTCTTCAAAGCGATTCAGGTCGGGCCAGTTTGGCGCGCCGAGCGCCCGCAGAAGGGTCGCTACCGCCAGTTCGTGCAGTGTGACATCGACATCATCGGCGACTCAACCTCGCTCGCCGAGGTCGAACTTCTTACCGCTTCGGTCAACGTTCTCAACGTGCTCGGGCTAACCGATGCGGTGATTCGCGTGAACCACCGAGAACTCCTGGTGAAGCTGCTGAACCAACTCGGCATTGCCGAAAAAGATCACGCTTCGGCAATGATCACCATCGACAAGCTCGACAAACTAGAGGTTTCAGGCGTTGTGGCCGAACTCGCCGAACGGCTCGGCGACAAGGTGGCCAAGGCTTTCGAAGCCTGGATTGCAAGCGTAGACGCCGAAGCAGTGCCAGCCGAATTGGCCCCGCTTTTCGAACTGGTAGAACCGGGTCGACTGCGTTACGACCCAACCCTGGTTCGCGGAATGGGCTACTATACCGGCCCAATCTTTGAGATCGATCACCCGAGTTCGGGTTCTTCTATCGGCGGCGGCGGTCGCTATGACGGCATGGTCGGTCGCTGGCTCGGCACTGATGTTCCGGCGGTGGGCATCTCTCTCGGTTTTGAGCGGGTGGTTGACCTGGTCAGCGAAGAAGAGGTCGCCGAAGAGCAACCGGCAATCGTGCTCGTTCTCGAAGACGACTCGGTAGAGACCACAAAGAACGCGCTAGCGATGCAGCGCGAGTTTTGGGCGAAGGGGGCGAATGTTCGGCTAGAACACAAGCCAAAGCGCCTGAATCTGCTGCTCGACTCGATGTCGGCCAATGGTTACGAAGCGTTCGCGATGATCAACTCGACAACCAAATCGCTTGGCGATGTCGAGGTTCGAGCTATCGGGCAATCGGTAGAATAAAAGCATTACAAAGGCGTTTATTGGGGGCGCCTTTGCGTCCCATTTTTCGGACAATCATTTAGGAGAACCCCTTGTCGAAAATTGATGTTGTAGGAGCACGCGAGATCCTTGACTCACGCGGAAACCCGACCATTGAGGTTGAGGTGCTGCTCGTTGACGACGCATTCGGCCGCGCAGCAGTGCCATCAGGCGCATCAACTGGCGCTTTCGAAGCCCACGAGTCACGCGATGGTGACAAGGCCCGTTACCAGGGCAAAGGCGTCTTGAACGCCGTAAACGCAGTTCTTGACGAAGTCAACGACGCCGTTGAGGGCATCGAGGCTTCAGACCAGCGCGCGGTAGACGCAGCGCTAATCGCACTAGACGGCACCCCAAACAAGGAGCGCGTTGGCGCAAACGCCATCTTAGGTGTTTCGCTCGCAACCGCCCGTGCGGCCGCTGAGTCTGCAGAACTTCAGCTTTACGAATACCTTGGCAACGAAGAGGGTGTCACCCTTCCGGTTCCGCTGATGAACATCATCAACGGTGGCGCTCACGCTGACACCGGTGTCGACATCCAGGAGTTCATGATTGTTCCTCTAGGTGCCGAAACCTACAGCGAAGCACTTCGCTGGGGTGTCGAGATCTACCACAACCTAAAGTCGCTGCTTCACTCGCGCGGCCTTTCGACCGGTCTCGGTGACGAGGGCGGCTTCGCCCCTGAGCTTCCGACCAACGCTGCGGCCCTAGACCTAATCGCTGAGGCGGTTGCCAAGGCTGGCTACAAGTTGGGCACCGACATCGCTCTCGCCCTAGACGTTGCCGCAACCGAGTTCTACTCGGAGGAGTCTGGCAAGTACACCTTCGAAGGCAAAGAGCTAAGCACCGACGAAATGATCGCCTACTACGAGGGCTTGGTTGCCAAGTACCCGCTAGTTTCGATCGAAGACCCTCTGG